>Ga0181520_10000021_pt1 | contig 283081 bp, 198 predicted proteins | sample PEATcosm2014_Bin_29_FD_132451 | JGI IMG/M metagenome (GOLD analysis project Ga0181520, IMG submission 132451) | Peatland microbial communities from MTU Mesocosm Facility, Houghton, MI, USA - PEATcosm2014_Bin02_30_metaG | ecosystem: Environmental > Terrestrial > Soil > Wetlands > Peat | place...
CCGGCGGCGATTGCCCCTCAACCCATTATCAGCCGTAGTGTTCCGGCTTTCGCATCTGCCGGCACGGCGTCGTATGGCAATAATGCGACGTACGCGCAGGAGGGGAAGTGGATCGCCGACTGCGAATGGACCGCGTTCAGCTCGCCTGCCTGGCTGGCGTACGACCTGTCCAGCGTGCCCACGGCCGACCGGGCGAAGATCCTTGTTGTCTGGTACGGCGGCGGCCAGGCCTATGATTGCAGCATCATCAAGGGCGCGAGCTATCGCATGCCCGGCCCCTATGTCATTGAAGGGAATCGAGCGCCCGGCCGCGCAAAGAGCCCGCCCACGACCGGTTGGGTGACCCTTGTCAGCGGCGACGATCCGCAGCTTTACCATTCCCGCCAGCACCTGATCGAGTTCGCGGGCAATAACTGGCTGCGGTTCCGCGTGCTCTCCGAGAACCCCAACAATAAAGGCGGCAACCCGGGGACCTCGATCAAGCTGGATGTCTACAACGCGGCCAAGGGAATCACCGATGATTGGATCATCTATGGCGACTCCATCACGATGATGACGTTCGTCACCAACTGCATTGGTCCGCTCGTGCATGCGAAGTTGCCGGCATACAACCCTATCTGGGAAGGCGGCGGCCTGGGATTCATGACGGCGCGAGACGGGGCCGCCAAACTGCTGCCCAAGTGGCTGCCGCTTTTCCCGGGCAAGTACGTTTGCCTGGCTTACGGCACCAACGATGCCAATCTTGGGCGGTTGGCCAACGAGGGCGATGCCACCGGCTTCTACGACAACTACGAGTCAATGGTGAAGCAGATCCTGGCCGCGAACAAAGTCCCTGTCATCGGCACGGTGATCTGGGCGAAGGATGATGGCTTTCGACAGAAGAACCTCGAACGGTACAACGCCCAACTGCAGCGCCTCAAGGCGAAGTACCCGCAGATTCTCAACGGCCCCGACCTTTACGGCAAGTTCAAAGACCACCCCGAGTGGTACCAGGATGCCTTGCACCCGAACCCCGCGGGCAGAGACATCCTCCGCCGCGCGTGGGCACAGTGGGCGCTGGACACCGTATACCGGGCCGGCGGGAAATAGTCGCGTGCTGAGTCATTTAAACCATGCTTGACAGAATGCGCGGGGGACAGAAGAATGCGTGTTTCCGTCACGCCATCTTAAGGAGCAGCCTTGGAACTTACCCCCCTGGAAATCCGTGTCGGCCATAGCCCTGACGCCGACGATGCGTTCATGTTCTATGCCTTGGCCCGCGGTAAGATCGACACCGGACGGTACCGCTTCCGGCACGAACTAGTCGATATCGAGACGCTCAACCAGCGGGCCTTCGGCGGCGAACTGGAACTGACGGCCCTGAGCTTGCACGCCTACGCCCACCTGACCGATCGCTACGTGCTGTGTACCTGCGGGGCGAGCATGGGCGATCGCTACGGGCCGATGCTCGTGGCGCGGAGCAAGCAGCCGCTGGAGGCCTACCGCGGCGCCACCATCGCCGTGCCCGGCATGCTTACCACCGCCTACCTGGCCCTGCGCTTGTGCCTGGGCAAGGAGTTCCGCCAGGTCGTCGTGCCCTTCGATCAAATCCTGGACACGGTGGTTGCCGGCCAGTATGCGGGCCAGCCGATCGACGCGGGGCTGATCATTCACGAAGGCCAGCTCACCTACGCCCAACAGAATCTGGAATTGATCGTCGACACGGGCCAATGGTGGTTCGACCAGACGGGCCTGCCACTGCCTTTGGGCGCTAACGGAGTGCGCAAGGACCTTGGGCGGCCAGCGATCGCCGACGTGCAACGGTTGCTGCATGCCAGCATCGAGTATGGCCTGCAACACCGCCAGGACGCCCTGGATTATGCGCTGGGGTTCGGCCGGGGGCTCGATCCGGCCAAGGCCGACCAGTTTGTCGGCATGTACGTCAACGACTGGACGCTCGATTTTGGTCCCCGTGGCCGGCAGGCCGTCGCAGAATTGCTCGCCCGGGGATATGCAGCCGGCGTGATTCCCAAACTGGTGACGCCGGAGTTCGCGTAGTGTCACGGCTTCCAGCGGAACATGACGATTTTGGCCTTGGCGTCGTCTTCGAGGAAGACCACGTACTCGCCGTTGGCCCGCTGCACGGCCCGCACGCTCTCGACAATGTCCAGCAGGCCGATTTCGCCCAGATCCTTCTCGGCGACAAGATTGCCCACCGGGGCCGCCGCCGCGAGCGTGTAGACTTTTACATAGGCGTACTGGACTCCGTCGGCCGGCAGGCCGCGGGTATAGGCGACAAAGAGGTAATCGCCCGCCACATCGAACGAGATCGGTTCGGCCGACTCGTGGCCGTGCGCGCCTTTCTCGTAGGGCAGCACGGTTTGCCAGCGCAAGCGCCGCTCGCCGCTGATCCAGTGGTCGTAGCAGGCTAACACCGGGCCCATCGGCTTCCAGTGCTGGTTGTGCTCCCCGCCCCGATTGCCGCCCAGCAGCATCACGTCGGCGTGGGGCAGATAATGGACGCGGCGAACCTCGTCCAGTTCGGCCGGACGTGGCGTAACGCGGACCTTTGTGAGGTCCCAGATCGGCACGCCGTGCGCATCCACACCTTGCAGAGGCAGGCAGCACACGCGGTTTCCATCGGCGTACCAGATATTGCCCCGGCTGTCGGGAACGGGAATGCCGCCGGCGTCTTTGCCGCCGTGCTGATACTCGTCGGCGTCGATCGTGCCGTCGGCGTTGCGGTCCAGCCACAACCACTGCCCTTTCTCCGGCTGATGCGGCGGGAACCTGTCCTTGCTGGAGATGTGCCGCTTCGAGAGAAGACCGCAGGGGATGGCCGTCTCGCCGTCCGTGGCAGGGTTGAAGCGATAGACATGCAGGAACTCGCCGGTCATGTCGGAGACGAACAAGAAAGGTCGGCCCGCAAGCCGCAACAGCCAGACGTGGGTCGACGAGAGATGCAGCCGGGGATCGTGCGGGTACTTGAGCGGATTGACCGTGTAGCCCTGGTAGGACCACTCCCGGCCAGCGGACTTACTCCAATCCATGCTGAAATGCTCTTCCTTGGTAAACACGTCGCGCTGCGTGGACGGGTCGAGGTCGGCCATGTCGACGAACTCTAGCCCCAGCCGCCGCCAGCGGCATTGGCCGGTGGGCGAGTAGCATTCCAAGACAGTGCTGCCGCCGGCCGTCGCGCCGCTGGAAGCAACGAAGACATTACCCTGGCCATCCACGCCGACAGCCGCCGGACGATTGAACCGCAGGTCGCCAAACTTGCCGGGCGTCGGACCGGCAAAGATGCCGCCACGAACGCCTATCGCGCCCGCAAGCTTCGGCGTTGTGTCGATGGCATCATAGATCTTGATTTGCTGGTCCGCCCCAGCATCGGCGACCAACAGGCGATTGCTGGGATCGACGGCAAGGGCCGCGGGAACGACGCCGGCCGGGAACTCAATTGTCTGGGACGTGCGTTGGCCGGCGGACGTGAAGCGCAGGGCCTTCCACGTCCCATTGGTGGGCGGCATTTGCAGGACCCACACGTGGCTGCGGTGATCGAGGCACAGCCGATCCGGCCGCTCGACGTGCCAAGAGCGAATCGGCCGCATGTTCTGGGTGTCATAGACCTCGATCGTGCCGCTTACTGGGTTGCTGACGAACAGCTCCGTTTCGGTTACGCACAGGCCGCGCACGCGGCCTTGGGCGTGCTCGGCAAATTCGGCCACGGGCAGGAAGGCCCCGTGGAGCACGTCGCCTTCCTTACCGTGTCCGCCAGGGAATGGGGCGGGCTTGGTGATGTCGCTGCGCTGCCGTCGCGAGACGCCCGACCAGGCGAGTCCCTTGGGCGGCCAGGAATTGCCCTTGAGCCCGCCGCCTTCGTTCTCGATGTTCTGTACGATGAACAGGTACTTGGAGTTGGCGGCCACGGCTTCGCCCCCTTCGTATCCCCAACCGTGCGTGTGGCGGGCCATGGCGATCAGTTGGCCGTCGCGGTACTGCTGCACGTTGCCGCCGGCCTCGTCCCAGCGGACGTTGGTGAAGACCGTGCCGTCGGCATCCACCCAAAGCCCTTCGATATCCTGCTGCACCCAGGCGGTCTTTCCGCTGAAACTGTTGCCGATCCACGAGACGTTGTAGCGGAGATCGGCGGCCGGGCTTGACATTGCGCAGCCGAGGCCAAGCCAAAGGCCAGCGGCAAGGGACAAAACGAAACGACGAAAGTGCTGCAAGTTAGACAAGTACATGGTTTTCCTCTGTTGGGTTTTTCCGCTTCATGGCAACACCCGGATTTCTCCCTTTTCGATCAGTTCCAAGAACTGGCGGTTGCTGTCCAACAGTTCGGGCAGGCTGGCCATTTCCCGCGGCGTGAACCAATGGATCGACTCGACCTCGCGGGGGTTGGGTACGGCCACAGCGGCCCGATCCATGTCGGCCAGCCACCAGGCCAAGTGGACTTTCCAGGCGGTCACGCATTCCCACAGCCGCCGCAGGGGGCGGATGGAAACGCCAATTTCCTCCTGGACCTCGCGGGCGACCGCTTCTTCTTCCGTTTCGCCGTCTTCGATGCCTCCACCGGGAAAACAATAGGTAAGCGGAGCGATCACGTGCTGCGAACGGCGGATCACGAGCATGCGGCCATCTTGGACAATAATCGCCACCGCGCCGCGGCGGCCGGGAGTTTCGGGAATCTTTTCCATGAAGAAAATCGTAACGATTAAGGACGACAACGCAACCCCCGTAGTGCGGCAAGTATGTTCGTATACTGCCTACGGTTAAGATTGTCCGAATCCATACCAACCCGAAGCGCCAGCGAGGGAACGACTTAGGACCTCGCTGGCGCTTCGGGTTAGTGTCAGTCTCAACCTCTGGCAGAATAGCCCCGTTTCAGGCGGAAATTGCGGCAGGAAAGCCGGCTAAAGTCCGGACTTCGAACGGAGGGGCGGGGTTTTTTCGCCGCCAAGTTTCGGGTAGGCTAATAGGTTCCACTCCGAATTGAACCAACCTCGCCCGAATGGCCTTATCCGAACCCACTCTGCTGCCCGACGCGCCGCGGCCTGCCCCCTATGCGGCGTGGAGGATCCCGAATTATCGCCGTTACGCGCTGAGTTGGCTCGCCATGACCATGGCTCGGCAAATCGAGTTTCTGGCGGTGGGAATCTACCTCTACGGCCCGAACAAGGACGTGATGGCCCTGGGTTGGCAAGGCTTGGCGATGGCCTTGCCGGCGATGCTCTTGGCCATTGCTGGCGGTCAATTGGCCGATCGTTTCGACCGCCGCTGGGTGTGGGCCGCGATGATCGTATTGACATCGCTCGACGCGGCTGTACTGGGCACGGCCTGTTACTACCATTTGCCCGTCTATTGGATCTACCTGCTGCTGGTCCTGAATGCCATTGGGCAGACCCTCGGCGCCCCGTCACGATCGGCCCTCTTGCCGTGGATCGTGCCGCCGGAGCAATTCGCCAGCGCGGTGACCTGGAACAGCACGGTGTTTCAAATCTCCACGATGGTTGGTCCGGTGGTCGGCGGAGTGTTGCTCTCGATCTCCGCCAGCCAAGGAGTGCCTTTGGCGCTGGCCTTCGTGGTCTTGCTCCGCCTGGCCGGTCTGGCGGGCACATTGCTCGTGCGCACCGATCGGCCCGAGCGCAAGCAGCCGTCGATCTCGCTGCAAACGCTCGTGGCGGGCGTGCAATTCGTATGGAGCCAGAAGTCGATCCTGGCCACGATCTCGCTCGACCTGTTTGCCGTGCTTCTGGGCGGGGCCACCTTCGTGCTGCCGGCGTTTGCCGACAAGGTTTTGGGCTTTCCGGATGACAGAATCGGGGCCGTGGTCGGCTACTTGCGCTCGGCGGAGGCGGCGGGGGCGATTTGCATGGCTGTCCTCCTAGCGCATTTGCCGCCGATCCGCCGCGCGGGATGGACCATGCTCTGGGCCGTCGCCGGCTTCGGCCTGGCAACCGTTTGCCTTGGTTTTTCAAAATATCTTTGGATTGCGCTGGCGGCCATGTTCTTTATCGGGGCCTTGGACAACGTGAGCGTCGTGATCCGACACACGCTGATTCAATTGCTCACACCCGACAACATGCGCGGACGCGTGACGGCGGTGAACAATGTCTTCATCGTCGCTTCCAACGAACTGGGCGGTATGGAGTCCGGCATCGCGGCCGGCTTGTTCGGCCTGGTCCCCTCGATTATCGGCGGAGGTGTGGGCGCTATCCTCGTCGTGTTGGGATGCGCCGCGCTTTGGCCGCAGATCCTATCGATCGGCTCACTGGTCGACCTGCGCCCGGCCGAGGAGCCAATCGTCGTACGGGAGTAAGAGTCTGTTCCGAAAGGCTGGGGACCCGCGTTGAAGTCCCGGCTTCAGCCGGCTAAAGCCGGGACTCCAACACCTCGCGGAACAGACTCTAAGATATTACTGAAAACGCCCCTGAACCTCGGCCCACTCGTAGGGCCGCAGAGGCACCGTGATACGATCGCCTTCCATGCTCAACTCGCTGGGCGGCCGGTCGGCGCCGCCGGCCTTCTCGGCTGACTTAATTGCCCGGAATGATCGCAGGCCGAGGGAAACGTGTCGCCCTTCCGTTTCTAATAGCCGCACGCGGAATCCGGCCACGGCGCCACTTTCAAGAATCGGTTCCCAATGCGTTGCCACCACCGAGCGCGAATCAAGGTGGAAGAGCCAGGCCGAGTCGTTCTTCGGCCGGGCCGCAACTGCAATCGTCGGCGACGGGGCCGATAAATCCAGCGCCGCGGCCATCGGTTGCGGCAGATCGATGCCGATGCCCAAGCGGAACCGCCGGGCCGTTTCCCCTCGTACGAGCAAGAGCGAATCGAGTTTCCGCAGGCCGTGGCGGCGATGATAGGGCAGGCCCGCCGTGAGGACCGTGGTACGTCCCGCTTGGCTGCGGACCTCGACGAAATGCGGCGATTCGAACTGCTGGGCGTCGGTCGCCACAGTTGCTTGATTCAGGCTGCGATACAGGGTCGGCTCCTCCTTCCCCCAGGCGAAGCGAGCGGCATAATACGAGTTCCACGGGTCGGCGTCCGGTTGTCGGCGGGGATCGAGTTGGATGTCCAGTTCGATCACACGGCTGCCCCAGGTGATGCAGGTTGTTTGCGTGAAGCCGGCCAGGAGTTGGCCGCCGCGATCGACCAACCGTCCACGAACCTCCACCCTGCCCTGCACCGGCCCCGCGGCCAGCACGCGAATCTCGTCGGCCGCCATGATCGAATAAGCCTGGTCTTCGTCGGCCGCCCCCGGTAACCGCATGCCAAGCTGTTGGGCCAACCGCGGCGCGCGGGAGTGAAAGTCGAATACCGAGCGGATTGCCCCCGTATGTGGATCGATAACCAACTCGAAGAACTCGTTGCGCAAGAGGGCGCCGCCGGGGGAAGCGGCCATTTCGGCCATCGGCAGCGGCGGCGGCAGGGACTTGCGAAAGAGGCCGAAACGCCGCCGCACCGGTTTCGAGGGCGTTTGCCCGCCTCCGGCAGCCACACAGACAAAACCTAGCGGCGGAACCTCGACGACGACCGATTTCCGCCCTGCCTCTTGACCGGCATGTAGGACGGCCCCGGCAACATCGGGCAGGGAATCGAGGCAGGAGACATCTACACACACGCGGCGAGAAAAGCTCAAAGGATTTGCCACTACGACGCCGGCCGGAGTTGTACCGGCTGGCGGTTCTCCCACATGACCTTGCGCGCCGATGGCGTGGACGACGTTGGCCATTGCCGTCTCGCCGATCCCGGCAACGCGCTCGTTCAGCCTGGCATCGTCAGTGGGCGTCGCCAGCGAGCTATCGATATCACCAAGCACTTCAGCCACAGGAATCGAAGGCTTGCCGCCGGCCAAGGCAGCCAGGGCGGCGAGGGTCTCCGCTGCCTCGGCAGCCGTTCGCCGCTGATGATACCGCACCCAACGCGAGAGCGGATCGACCTGACCGGCGGCTGCCGCCTGCTTCAGGTACGGCGATCGGTATTCGTCGGGCTTGGGCGTCATCTGATGTCCCGACATGCCAATGCGCTCGAAATAATCGGGCAGCGTATAGAACGATCCGAGCACCGTTGTGTAGCGACGCGCCCGATGGATGTCTTCGTACCAAGGGCTGGTCAGTCCGGGCCAGTGGGCGATAAGCACCGTGGGCTGATTGTCCATGTCGGCGGTGCCGGACAGGCCGTGCGGCAGGCGGAGAAAACCCTCGCCGCGCGTAGCGTCGACGGGCACGCGGAGAACCGCCTCGACCGTCGTGCCGTCGATCCCTTCCCAACGCTGGCGGCTGGTGTTGCCCACGGGAAAGCGGCCATCGTCGAGCGTCGCGTGGACCACACCCGTGAACTGAAAATGCTCGAGGATTTGCGGCAGGACCGGGGTCATGCCGAACCGCCGCCGCCCGAAGACCTTCGGCCGCGTGCCGAGATGCTTTTCGTAGACCGCCAGGCCCTTTTCAAGCTGCGCTCGAATGGCTTCCGGCCCCAACAGCGGCAATTCCAGTTCGCAGAACTCGCCGCCGACGATGCTGGCGGCGCCTTGTTGCAGCGCATGGCGCAGGGCATCGAGTGTCGCCGGTTCTCGGGCGGCCATCTGCTCGAGGACCTGAGCGGAAAGCAGCAGATTGCAGGGCGTATCGTTGGCAAGTTCGCTGTCGCTCAGTTGGGCCCGCAATGGGCCTCCCAAGGTCGTTGGGGCGATGAGGGTCAAATCCAGCAGGTACGATTCGCTGGGATAATAGTATTCGCGCGCGGTGTGCAAGAGATCAAAAGCCGATTGGAGCTTTGCGCGGGCGCCCTCGCAATCGCCGCTGCAGGCCGCCGCCGCCGCGGCCAGCAGTTCGCGCTCGAATGCCAACTCATCGAGGCTGTTCATGTAGCGGATGCTTACGGTGATCGTCTCGATTACGAAGTAGGCATACCCCAAGGCCAGAAAATCGGCCACCAGGTCGGCGTCAATCTCCGGTGGCGGCGTATCGAGCTTGGCCAGTGCCGCCGCGATCATTTCCGGCCGTCGGCCCTGGCCGCGGACCAACCGTGCCCCCAGGTGTTCGGCGTGGCTGAGCCAATCGTCGGGCAGCAACGGCTCAGCAGTTGGCGGGAGAAGGATGAGGTGCCCAGTCGGATCGTCGGGGGGCGAAGCGGCGGCCGTCCAGCGCGGCATGGCCCCGGCGGCCGCCACCAGGGCGGGGTGCCAAAGAGCGGTCCAGGCCGCCAAGAGTTCACCGGCCTGGGTGGCCGACCGCGGCTCGCTCAGATCGTCGCGCCCGCGGCAGGGCAAGATTGGGGTCAACTTTTCCATTTATTTATTCTACCGATTCCCCCGAATCTCACAAGTCATCGGGACCTCCACTTGCTGCGAAACCACATGCCTCTTTAGTATTGTATTTCGCTTATAACGCGGCAAATAGGCATTTTTCGGCCCCCACCCAGGTTGACAAACTCTACCTTCCCCCAAATCCGATGGGTGCGGCAACGTTTTTTGGTTGACACTAACTACCCTCTTGCGATAAATTGGGGATTAGAGGCCGATGGCTCTTTTCCATTCCACTCTGGATGCGCCCTTTCGGGCAGGCGAGCCGTCAGGAACAGAGAGAGACTTCGGGAACAGAGTATGATAGGAGTGTGCTGCGCAGCCGGCGGCTGTGTACACCAACCCCGGCTTGGGGCGGCCCGGCGGTTGCCGTTCGCCTTTGGAGAATTACCATGGCCAGAAGTAGCGCGGTTTGGGGAATCGACATTGGGCAATGCGCCCTGAAGGCAATGCGTTGCCGCAGGCATGAAGATGCCGACAAGATCACGGTCGAGGCGTTCGACTACATCGAATATCCCAAAGTTCTCACGCAGCCCGACGCCAATCCGGCCGAGCTGATCTCCGAGGCCCTGAAGCAGTTCCTTTCACGGAACGAGGTACACAACGACCGCGTGGCGGTTTCGGTTTCCGGCCAGAGCGGTTTGGCGCGGTTCATCAAGCTGCCGCCGGTGGAAGCCAAGAAGATCCCCGACATCGTTCGCTACGAGGCCCGCCAGCAGATCCCCTTTGACCTCAACGACGTGATCTGGGACTACCAGCGGATGGGCGGCGGCAGCGAGGAGTCGGGTTTCGTGCTGGAGACCGAGATCGGCCTGTTCGCCATGAAGCGCGATGCTGTTTTCCGGGCCTTGAAGCCGTTCACGGATGCGGGCATCGAGGTCGATGTCGTGCAGCTCGCGCCGCTGGCCCTTTACAATTACGTCGTCTTCGACATGTTGCAGGACCTGCCCGGCCCAGAGGTCTACGACCCCGACGACCCGCCGGAATCGATCGTGCTGGTCTCCTTGGGCACCGATTCCACGGACCTGGAGGTGACCAACGGTTTCAAGGTCTGGCAGCGCAGCGTACCGCTGGGCGGGAGCCACTTTACCAAGGCGCTGACGAAGGAAATGAAGCTGACCTTCGCCAAGGCCGAGCACCTGAAACGCAATGCCACGTCGGCCCAGGATCCCAAGGCCGTGTTCCAGGCCATGCGGCCGGTGTTCAACGATCTGCAAACCGAACTGCAGCGCTCGCTGGGGTTCTTCACGAATCTCGATCGCACGGCCAAGATCGGCCGCGTGGTGGCCATGGGCAACGCCTTCAAATTGGCCGGTCTGCGCCGCTACCTGGCCCAGAGCCTGGGCTTCGAGATCGAGCGCGTGGAGTCCTTCCGCGGCCTGGTCGGCCCGGAGGTCCTGGCCACACCGGCGTTCAAAGACAACATCCTTTCCTTCGGCGTGTGCTACGGTTTGTGCCTGCAGGCCCTGGGCCAGTCCGGCTTGCGGACGAACCTGCTGCCGAAGGAAATCACCAGGGACCGCCTTATCCGCCGCAAGAAGCCCTGGGCCGTGGCGGCGGCGGCCCTGGTCATGCTCGCTTGTACGGTCAGTTATGCAGCCTACGCGATGCAATCCAGGAGCGTGCGAGAGGCCGAATGGAAGACGCAGGAGAACGCCGCCAAGAGTGTCGTTTCCCGCTCCAGCAGCGTGATTTCAAACAAGGATGCGGCGCTGAAAAAGTTTCTCGAGACCAAGCAGCGCGGCGACCACCTGATCAACAATCTCGACGGGCGGAAGCTCTGGCTGAAGTTCCTTTCGGCCCTGGACGAATGCCCGCCCAGGGACGATAAGGCGATGCCCGCGACGACCGACCGCAACGAGTTGCGCAACGCCATCATGCAGCGGAATCAGATGCTCATCACGAACATCGACTCGCAACAGGTGGACGATGTGGGAAAGTGGTTCGCAGCGACCAAGCAGTGGTATCATGCCGTCCCCGGCGCACCCGGCGCGCCGGCTTTGGGTGATGCCCCAGGTGGAACGCCAGCCCCCGCCGGCAACGCAGCGCCCCCAGCCAATGGCCCCACGGGGCCCGGCTTGATCGTGCAGGTTTACGGCCGCCATTACCACAACGCCGAAGGGGCCAAGTTGGACGGCGCCCAGTACGTTATCCAAACCTTGATTACCAACCTGGCCAGCGCCAAAATGCACGACCTGGGCGTTTCCTACCCGGTGCTCGTAAGACCGGAAAAAATCGTAGCCGAGGAAATCGTCATTCCCAGCCCCAAGCGGCGGCCCAACGCCGGCAAGCCCGACGGGTCCGGAATGGGCATGGGAGCGACGGATGCCGATTCTGCGGCCGCGGCCGATAAGCCAGTTATCGTCAGCAGCTTTACGTTTCGCGTGCAATTCGTTTGGCAGCCGAAATTGGCGACGGATCAGATGGCGCAGGCCACGGGCGCTACAACTGCCGCCGGTGCGGGGCCGGCAACTATTCCCGCCAGGCCGGTGCCAACTGTGCCTCCTGCGACAGCGACAATGCCGGGTACCGGCCCTGCACCGGCCGCACCGCCGGTGGCCGGGGCGCAACGCGCGCCGGCCCCTGTTTCCCCGCCGGCCACGGGTGCTGGACCCGCTGTGCCGCCAGCCGCCGGTGTCACCCCCCCAAAACGCTAATACTCTGGCAAGGAGCAAGTGATCATGGAAAAATTCCGCGCCGTTCTCGAAAAGTTGCAGAAGTATCACTTTTGGATCATCTGCGGGCTGATCGTGTTGTTGGCGTTTGTCAGTTGGTTCTTCGCGACTGGCAGCGTGGCAAACCATTTTCTCTCCCGCAAGAAGGAGATTGACGGCCTATTTGGCTCAGTCAATACCATTGCCTTGAATAACGACCATCCGAGCGAGAAGGACGTCGAATTCATCCACGCCCGGGAAAGCGGCCCGCTGACTGAACAAGTGGGAAAGTCATCCTCGCGCCTCTATAACGAGATGCGAGCGAGCAATCATCTGCACCAGATTTTTGCGGACGCGAAGGACCAGGCAGCCTTCGAGGCGGAGTTTGAAAAAATCTGGGGACCCATGGAGGAAATTGCAAAACTGCCGCCCAAGCAACTGCAAGACGTTTATCTGCAACGATATCGAGACCACATCGCGGCCTACTTTCCCCAACTCTTCAAACTGATCGAGCGGCGAACGGAGGTCGAGGATCCCAAGGGAAGCGATTCTGGCAAGCGCGGCCCGGGGGGGATGGGAATGCTCGGCGGCGACCCGGCCGAGCGAGCAAAAACGCTGGTGGGCATCGTTGACTGGAAAGATGCCGATAAAAAGATCAAGTCGGTGAGCGAACGCTTGCCCAACGACCCGACCACTTTGGACATTATGATGGCCCAGGAAGACTTGTGGATCTACGAAACGTTGCTGAAGGTTATTCGCAATACGAATGACGAGGGTAGCGATCCGGCGCACGATCCCAAGAACTATCGCAAGCCGGCCAGTCACAAGGTGTCCCGCATCAAGGAAATCCTGGCGATGGACATCGGCAAGGAGGCGGTCGATGCCTGGAGCAAGTGCGACAAGGCCCTCTTCAACCTGGCGGGCGAGAGCGGCGGCGAAGTCGCGCAGCAGAAGGGATCCGGCGCAGGGACGCCGACGGCCCACGCTTCCAAAGGCGGTGCTCAGGTTTCCGGCGACTCCCTGCTGGCCGGCCGCTATGTCGACGACAATGGCAAGCCCTTGGCCGATCCTAACCAGCAGCCGTACGCAGAATTTCGCATGATGCCCATCGATCTGAAGGTGGTGATCGAACAGCGGGAGCTTCCCCGCTTGCTGGCCGAGTGCGCCAATTCGGCAATGCGCATCGACGTCCGCCGCGTGCGGTTTCTCGTACAGGACCCGGGTCCCGTGGATCTGAGCGCGGCCGATGCACCGGCGGGCCAGACGAACCCTGCCGGCGAAACAGGCGCGGCCCAGCACGTGACGCACGAACGACCGAGAACCGGCGGCACGGGACACGTCCCTGGCGGCAGTTCGATGGGCAGCAAGGGCGAATACGAGTACACCGAAGAATCGGTGGATCCGGTTTACTCGCCTGTGCCCGTTGAAGTGCAGGGCGTGATCTACATTTACAACCCGCGGCGAGCTCAAGAGTCGGGCGAGACGGCGGTCGGCAACGGCGGTCCAGCGGTTCCGGCTGCGCCGACTCCGGCGGGGCAAACCCCAGCCACACTTACTCCTGCCGGACAAGCTCCGGTCGCGCCAGCCAACGGCGGCGCGACAGGCGGCGGCGTACCGGCCGCCAATAAAACTCCGGCGGCCGGCCCAGTAAATGTCGTGCCCGCCAACGGGACCCAGGCAAATCCAACAACCAAGACACCGGCCACTGGAGTTCATCCATGAAATCCAAGACCAAGTTCGACCCGAAGGTGATCCAGCAGTTCTTCATTGACCACACGGAGAAATTCGTGATTGGGCTGGTCGCCGCGCTGTTTCTCTATTTCACCTACCAATCCTTCACGCTCAAGAGGTACGAGAAGGAGGCGAAAGACCTTCAACAGAAAACCAATAGTGCCGCGGGCAGGATTGACGCCGGTTGCCCGGCAAATGTCGATCGGGAGACGCGGTATTCTCCGTATGCGGACCTAATCGACGAGTTCAAGAAGCCGATCAATCCGCTGGATTATCCGATAAGAATTCCCCCTTTCGGAAAGATCCTTTCCCAGCCGCGGTTACGGCAAGTTCCGGAGGTCTTTGCCGTGGAGCAACTGCAGGCCACCGCCGGGCGCGGCGCCCTTGCCAAAGAGGAAAAAGGCGGCAATCGTGAGACCCGCGGCAAACGTTGGGTTATCGTCACGGGACTCGTGCCCTACAAGAAGCAGTTGGCCGAGTATCACGCCAAGTTCGATACCGCCGCGGGGAGCGATCCCGCCAAGGATCTGCCGAGCTATGCCGGTTATTTTATCCAGCGAGCCGAAGTCGTCCCCGGCGAAACGGAACCGCAGTGGTCGCGCCCCACGATCTTCGCCTACAAGTTTGCCGCTGATACGATCACCAAGATCGGCGGCCATCTGGCCGAAGAGATCGCGGATCCGCGTCTTGTCCGTCCTTCTCTCACATCGCCCCTGTTTCTGGTGGCCGATGCGCCTTGGGGTGTCGAGGCAGTCTCCCCACCGCAAATTCCCATCGCGGAACGCGAGGCCGGCGCGGCCGACGATTCCGCTGGTCCGCCAGTCGGTCCCAAGTCTCATCAGCCCGGGCCTGGTCCCAACGGGAAGCCCCCTCGTCGGGGCAGCGGTCCTCGGGCCGCCGACGGAACCGCTCCGCCTGCCCCGGAGCCTAGCTTGGGCGGCACCGCTGATCTGCTTTCCGCCCCTGACAACGCCAAGCCCGAAGTGGAGAATGCCAAGCCCCAGGATCAGGAAGTACAGGTGCCGGAGTACTTGTTGCTGCGCTACTTCGACTTTGACGTCAAACCTGGCAAGCAGTACCAGTATCGGGTCTTCCTGGTGCTCCACAATCCGAATTACCATTTGGATGCCGCCTTGCTCGATGACCCGGAAAATGCAAACAAACCGTTCATCGGTGTGGGTAGCGACGGGCCGGATCCCAAGTTGGCGAAGTGGTCGGATCCTCCGTGTACTTCGAATCGTTTGCCCGGCGACATGCGGTTGCTGGTGGGCAAGGTCGTTGCCAAGGCGCCCCAGGAAGTCAACGGCGAGGTTCGCATTCTGAACTGGACAGAAAAGAATGGGCGCGACGGCAGTTTCAACAAGGAGAACCTGGTCCGCGGCACCGTCCTGAACTTCCCCGATGCCGTGGTCAAGAGCCCGGGCGGGGACAAGCTCTCGCAGCCACTTGATACGCGCTGTCTTCTGGTCGACGTGCAAGGCGGCGAAGCGCCAGTCCCCAGAGACAGAAGTTGTGTAACTCCGGGCTTGATCCTCGTCATGGACGACGCTGGCAACCTCATCCTGCACGACGAGGTGGCGGAGACCAAGCAATGGGAAGAGGCGACTAAGGAACCGGAAAGGGAGCAGCCGAAAGCGACGGACAACGGGCGCGGACACCCTCGGCCTCCCAGGGATAAAGATAAGGACAAGGATAAGGATAAGGACCCTGACTTGAAGGGCCTCCAAGGAGAACACGTCAGGCACTAGCGGTCAGTAGTCGCATGCCCCATTATTCTGTCCGCATCGCTGGCGATAACCTGATCTACAGTGCGGCCCATTTCATCGTGCTGCCGGACGGCAGTTGCGAACCGCTGCACGGCCACAACTACCGCGTGGCTGTCGAGCTCTCGGGCCCGTTGGACAAGTTCGGCTGTGTGATCGACTTTCTGGCCCTGCTGCGGATCATGAAATCGATTCTCGCCGAACTCGATCACGTGGTGCTCCTGCCCACGTGCCATGCGGCCATTCGGGTTGCTGCAGGCGAAGAAGAAGTCGAGGTCCGATTCGGCCCCCGCCGCTGGGTATTTCCCCGAGCCGAGTGCCGGCTCCTGCCGCTTTCCAGCACGACGGTCGAACTGATGGCCAATCATCTCGCGCAGCGATTGCTCGAAGTCCTGGCGGCGCAAGGATTTGCCCCTCCCCAACAGGTACGGGTCGAGTTGGAAGAGTCACCGGGCTGCTGGGCAACGTGTACACTAACCCCAGAACGAAGGAGTCCGGCTTAGGACCGGTAAATCCGATTGTCGCCTTTCGCTCCGCGAAAGTCCGCCTCTTTCGCGGAGCGAAAGGCAACACTTGTTTCCGCGCTGAGCTTAAAGTTTTCCCAACCTGCTGACTTTTCCAGTAAAGGAAGATACACTTACTTATAATCCTTGTGGAGGATTAGGGGGCATCGCCCCCCAGTAGAAGTAATTGCCCGTTCGAAGCAGGTATTCACTTTTCCAAGGAAATGAACATGTCGAGTCATCGTCGTGCGGCGGTTGTGGCCGCGTGGATCGTAATCGGAGTCTTCCTATTCTCGTCGGCCACCTCAGTATCACTGGCCGACAGTGGCGACAACAACGCCAGCAAAGTCACGAAGAAGTCGCACGCGTCCAAGTCCGGTAGCAAGAAGGCGGACGCCAAGAAGGCCGATGCGGAGAAAGCCAAGGCAGACAAGGCCAAGGCGCAGAAGCAGGATGACGATTTCGACGACGACGCCTTCATGGCGGAACCGGCGGGCAAGACCGCCGGGAAGCCTGCCGAGAAGACGGGCAAGGCCGTGGAAAAGGCGGTTGCGAAGGCGGCCAGTGCTTTTGAAAAGAAGGCGGCCAAGCCCAAGACGGTGGTCGTTCGCTTTTCCCTCAGCGGTGAATACCCGGAAGGACCCGGCGAGCCTAGCATGTTCGGCGACATCCAACCCTCGCTGGGCAAACTGATCGGGCGGCTCGACGAGGCCAAGGCCGACAAAGAGGTCAAGGCCGTCTGGCTCCGTATCGAGGACATCGAACTGGGCCGCGGCAAGGTCAACGAGATCCGGGCGGCGATCGCCCGCGTCCGCAAGGCCGGCAAGCCGGTCTATGCCGAACTGACTTCGGCCGACACCGGCGCCTATCTCGTGGCCTCGGCCTGCGACTCGATCTACATGCCCGTCTCCGGCACCCTGATGCTGCCCGGGGTCCGCATGGAAGTGACCTTCTACAAAGGTCTTCTGGACAAGCTGGGCCTGAAATTCGACGCCTTGCGGATGGGCAAGTACAAGGGCTTCGTCGAACCCTATAGCCGCGAGAACATGAGCGCCCCGCTGCGCGAGAGCCTGCAATCGATCGTCGACGACGTCTATGAACACATGGTTGCCACGATCGCCAAGGACCGGCACCTGCCGGACTACCAGGTCAAATCGCTGGTGGACCGTGGGCTGTTCAGCGCCACGGCCGCGCAGGAAGCCGGCCTGATCGACGAGGTGCTTTATGCCGATCAATTCGAGGAGTCGCTCGGCAAGCGGCTGAAGGTCGACCAGGTGAGTGTCGACGCGACCTATAAGAAGAAGCAAATGGACACCGATTTCTCCGGCCTAGGCGGTTTCGTCAAGCTGATGGAAGCGCTCTCCGGCGGCAAGAAGTCGGAGAAGAGCAGCGGCAAGCAGAAGATCGCCGTGGTCTACGCCGTGGGCGAGATCACCGAGGGCAAGAGCACCAGCGGCCTCTTCAGCGGCACGTCGCTCGGTTCCTCGACCATGGTCGAGGCCCTCAAGAAGGCCTTCGACGACACGAAAGTCGTGGCCGTTGTTCTGCGGATCGACAGCCCCGGCGGGTCGGCCACCGCCAGCGACCTAATCTGGCGGGAAACGGTCCGCCACCCGCAAGCGGGTACCCGGAAGCCGCTGGTGGCCAGCATGGGCAACGTAGCCGGCAGCGGCGGTTATTACATTGCCATGGGCGCCAAGAAGATCTTCGCCGAGCCGGCCACCATCACCGGCTCGATCGGCGTGGGCGGGGGAAAGCTGGTGACCGGCGGCCTTTACCAGAAGGTCGGCATGAACACCGAGATCATCAGCCGCGGCAAGAACAGCGGCGCGTTTTCTTCCAACCAGCCTTTCACGCCCGACGAGCGCAGGATCTGGACAGACTTGCTCCAGGAGACCTACCACCAGTTCGTCAGCAAGGCCGCCGAGGGCCGGAAGATGGAATATAACCGGCTGGAAGAGATCGCCCAGGGCCGCGTTTACACCGGACGCCAGGCGAAGAAACTCGGCCTGATCGACGAGATCGGCACCTTGGACGACGCCATTGGCGAGGCCAAGAAGTTGGCGGGGCTGAAGCCCGGCGCCGACGTCGAGATCGAGATCCTGCCGCAACCCAAGTCGCTCTTCGAGCAACTTTTCAACGGCGAGGGCGTGGAGGCCAACGAGTTGACCGCCGCCATGCCCGAAGTGGTCAAAACGATCCGCAAGGCGGCGCTTTGGCGGAAGTTGCTGGGCGAAAGGGTCCTGCTCTGGATGCCCTACCACGTCGAGTTGAAGTAGTTCCTTGACCGAGACCGCCATCACCTTCAAAAACCTGACGATGGACCAGGTTTACGAAAGCCTGGTCCCGCTGGGCGTGCAGCCGCGGCAGGCCCGGCTCTTGCAGGTTGCCGCGGTCCGCACGGGTCAATATCCGGACCTTGTGCCGGGCGTTTCTCGCCGCGTGCTGGAGCGCGTGCGGGCGATGTCGACCATCCCGCACCTGGCGCTGGTCGACAAAGTCGTCTCGCCGCAGGACGGGTTCGCGAAGTACCTTTTCCGCGGCCAGCGGCCGGAACCGATCGAAGCGGTCCGCATTCCCTTGTTGCATCGGCCCGGAGACCCCAAGTACGTGGTCTGCGTGAGTTCCCAGGTGGGCTGTGCGATGGCCTGCGAATTTTGCGCGACGGGGCGGTTGGGTTTCCGTGGAAATCTGGCCCCGTGGGAAATCGTCGACCAGGTAGTCAAGATCCAGGCCGACTCGCCGCACCCGGTCCGGGGCGTGGTTTTCATGGGCATGGGCGAGCCGATGCTCAACTACGCCAACGTGATGCAGGCGGCCACCATCCTTTCCGAATCGTGCGGCCTGGCAATTGCCGCCAAGGCGATCACGATCTCGACGGTCGGGATCGTGCCCGGCATTCGCCTCTACACGGCCCAGCGGCGACGTTTCCGGCTGGTCGTGTCGCTGATATCGGCCGATCCGGAGGTCCGCCGCCGCTTGATGCCGGTCGAGAATGCCTGTCCCACGTCGCAACTCATGGAATCGCTGCGCGAATACCACCAGGCGAGCCATCGCCGCATCACGTTGGCGTGGATCATGATTTCCGGCGTCAACACCCGCGACGAAGACGCCGCACAGTTGGCCGAGTTGACGCGCGGCTTGCCCGTCAAGCTCGACCTGATCGACGTGAACGATCCGACGGGCCGCTTCCAGCCGCCTTCGCCCGTGGAGTTGCACCGGTTTCGCGATGCCTTGACGGCCCGGCTGGGCGTGCCCGTTGACCGCCGTTACAGCGGCGGCAAGGACATTCATGCCGCCTGCGGGATGCTGGCCGGCCGTGCCCTGGAAGGCGGGGTCACCGACTGCCAAGGTTGACAATACCACGGGGTGTAATTAGACGAATACAAATATGTGTTCACCCGCGATCAGCAGATCGCCCGAGACCAGGCGGCCGACGAGCTTGCCAAGGTCCAGAAAGAGCTGGCGGATCGCAAGGAACAAGCCGAGCGGCAATGGGCGGAGCAGGAAAAGCCCCTGGGGGCACGGGAGCAGGATCTTGCCACGCGCGAGCAGGAACTGGCCGAACTTCGTGGCGTGGGCTTTGTCCGCCAGGACACGGTTTATGGTATGTCTTGGTACTGCTGGCAGTTGGCCAACTTACGATCAAGGTCCCGATCGATGTCTCTAACTTCTTGGCCGCTCGTTGTTTACGTCTTTGCTTCTCATTTGTCGCATACGGCGTTGCGCCCTCTTTCCGAAATCTTTTTTGGCTGCCTTGTCGCACTTTCCCGATGCGCCCGTACAAGGAGGTGAAGAGCGAGTCGGCGGGCACCGGCTCGACAAAAGCAAACACAAGAAACATTTTCCGAAAGGGTTCGATCATGAAAAGCACTTGCACGACTTTTGCCGTGGCCCTCGCAATGGCCATTTCCCTCCTCACCGTCGAGGCCTACGCCCGCGGCGGCGGCCATTCCGGTGGCCATTCCGGCGGGCACTCGGCCGGCCACGCTTCCGGCCACGCTTCCGGCGGCAGCCATTTCCATTCCACGCCTAAGCTGTCCGGTTCCCACGTCTCCACGGCGCATAACGTCCATCAGGGCAACTTCTCCAGCGCCAATAAGCTGGGGCAGTCCAAGACCGCCAACAAGCTGAATCTCAACAAGGGTTTGGGCAAGAACCTGAACAAGAACCTCGCCAAAGGCAATTACAAGAATTTCAAGAACAAGTGGTTCCCCGGTAAGTCCTGGTGGGGCTACGGTTTTGGCTGGGGTGGATGGGGCGGATGCTATGGCTGGGACTGCGGTTGGTATCCCGGCTATTGCTACGAGCCTTGGTACTATAGCCCTTGCTACAACGTCTGCGGTGAATACTATTCGCCCGAATATCCCCTTTGCGACCCGGTCGGGCCTGGCGTGTCGCCCACCGCGGGAATGGTCCGCATCACCAATCCGGCCGAGACTCAGACCGCGCTCAGTTTCGCGGTCAACGGCCAGACCTATTCGCTGGAAGCCGGCAAGACACAGGACATCGCATTGAATGGCGACTCGGTCATCGAGTTCGATCGCGGCGCCGGCAACGATGTTCCGGGCCGCTACACGCTCAGCGAAGGGGCCTACCAGTTCGCGGCCACGCCGCAGGGTTGGGAGCTTTACCGCTCCGGCGACGCCCCTCAGGCCAACACCGTCGCGGCCGACTGAACGGCCGCCCGAGAAAACGCACGACCCGAGCCGCACAATGCGGCTCTTTTTGTTTCTTGCGGAACGGTTCTGTTGGAATGACGGGGCGCGCGCTTGCGGGTCGATGCCGTTCCGCTCAGGGTGGAACGTTACGGAGGGCGTTCTATACATCTACAAGTAATGATCTTTGTGATACACTACGCTAGGAACTACCCCCCTCCCGCTTTACAGCGTTGCTTTGAATCGTTATGGTTTAAGCAAATTGTTCACACCTTTTTTTGAAAGGACCCGTCCGTGCAACCCAGACACGTGATTTTCGGCATTCACATCAACGATCGCATCCGCGAAGTCCAGTTCGTGCAGCAGGCATTCACCGAATACGGCTGCTACATCAAGACCCGCATCGGCCTGCACCACGTCGACGAGAATGCCTGCTCGCCGCGGGGCCTCATCCTCCTGGAAATGTTCGGCGAGGAGAGCAAGTGTTTCGAACTGGCCGACAAGCTGGCTAAGATCGACGGCGTGGAAGTCCAGAAAATGGTGTTCGATCATCCCGATTGACGGAAGCGAGGAAAACGATGTTCATGCGCAAACTTGGATCGTCCGGAATCGAAATATCCGCCGTCGGCTTCGGCGCGTGGGTCACAGGTGGATGGATGTGGGGCGGGGCCGACGATCGGCAGTCCATCGCAGCCATCCATGCGGCCTTGGATCTGGGGATCAATCTCGTCGACACGGCCCCCATGTATGGATACGGCCATAGCGAAGAGGTCGTGGGACAGGCCATTCGCGATCGCCGCGACAAGGTCGTGCTGGCCACCAAGTGCGGCCTGATCTGGGACCGCGAAGAAGGTACGTTGCATTTCTATGCCGACGACGTGGGGGCCACGCTTCGCCCCGTGGATAAGAAAATCTACAAGAATCTGCGGCCGGCTTCCATTCGCGCGGAAGTCGAACGCAGCCTGCGAAATCTGCAAACCGACCGCATCGATCTCCTGCAAACCCACTGGCAAGACCCCAGCACGCCGCTGGCCGATACCGTGGCCGAACTTCAGCGGCTCAAGCAGGAGGGCAAGATCCGCGCGATCGGCGTCTCCAACTGCTCCCTCGACCAACTCAAGGACTACGGGCCGATCGATTCGGCCCAGGAAAAGTACAGCATGCTCGATCGCGACCTGGAGGAAAACGGAATCCTACAGTGGTGTCGCGAGCATTCCGTGTCCATGCTCGCCTATTCGCCGTTGGCCAATGGATTGCTGACCGGCAAACTGCAGCCGGATCGGCAGTATAATCCGGGCGACTTGCGCAAGGCCAATCCGCGTTTTCGTCCGCAGAACGTCAAGCGAATCAACGACCTGCTGCGGCAACTCGAAGCGATCGCCCAGCGTTACAACGCGACGATTGGACAGTTGGTCATTGCCTGGACGGCCGCCCAGCCTGGCATTACCAGCGTGCTCTGCGGGGCCCGCGACGTGCAACAGGCCACGGAGAACGTCGGGGCCGGGAAAATAGAACTTTCGGCCGAAGATATCACGACCATGGGCCAGTTGATCCGCGGGCAAGGCTCGGCAAATCAATAACTGGCGTATTGTCGCCTTTCGCTCCGCGAAAGTAGCGCTACTTTCGCGGAGCGAAAAGGCGACACTTATTTCTGCGTCAGCCCTAACCTGCTTTTTCTCGCATCCCCGATTCAAAATGCCTCGGCGGCGACTGCCTATGTGACAAAATCACTTTTTCTCCGCAGCTCACAATATAGTTGACATAGCCACACCGTGGAGTATAATAGGCCGCAGTTCTAATTCGGCACGATGTGGGGAACACTGAAGCGCAACACACCCCGCAGTGCAGGGGGTGTTATTGACGGTGGTTTCCTCGTTGTAGAAATACTCTACCTGCGACGATTCGAGGTGGCTTATGCAACTTTCCCAGAGTGCTACCTATGCGCTTCAGACGCTGCTCCAATTGGCGGAAGCGGGCGAAGGAACGCTCGTTACCAGGAAGAGTCTGGCAGAAAGGGGACGGATGCCCGAGCGATTCCTCTTGGAAATCCTGCATTTCCTTGTGAAACGGGGCATTGTCCGCTCGAGCCGCGGCGGTGGCGGCGGGTTCGCCCTGGCCCGCTGCCCCAAGGACATTACGCTTTTGGACGTAATCGAATCGGTCGATGGGCCACTGCCCGTTGGATTGCCCGAAGGCACTGGACTGCCGGAGCCGTTTCGCGGCTGGTTGCGGACGCAGCTTGAGCAGGTCGCAGCAAGCACGCGCAGCCGTCTGGGCAACATTTCCTTGCAGTGTGTGGCAACGGCCGGTTCGCTCCGGATTGCCGGAGATCCTGCTCAAATGCCGGTTGCTGCTCTTCCGCGAACTGGATCGTAGCTGGGCTTTAATAGCCCCGGCAATGAAGCGTAAAAACCACCGATGCGGCTATCAGGCAATACACGCCGAACAAATACCACCGGCCGCCCTCCAGCCAGCGCGACAACCACTTCAGCGCCAACAAGCCAGCCAGGAAAGCGCAGACCATGCCCGCGAGGCTGGGGACGAACAAACCCCAAGTCGCTTCTCCCACGCCGGTTTCATGTTGGGTCTTGATTAATCGCCAGACCTCGCGCCCGATTATTGCTGGCGTAATAATCACCGCCAGCGCGAAGCTGAATTCCTCCGCCCTCGTCTTGAGAACCCCCAGTAGCAAGCCGGCAGAGATTGTCGATCCGGAACGTGAAAATCCCCGGAATGGCAGACACAATCCTTGAATGGCGCCGATCCAAGCGGCCTCTCGAATTCCAACGGGCCGGTCGCCAACCGTAGAACGTTGGGCCAGTCCGGCGATCAAGATCAAGACACCTACAGCGGCCAATGCCCCGGCAATCAGCCCCAGGTTATCGAAGAGCAACTCAATTTCCGCCCCCGGCGTTTTTCCGTTGGCATCCTTGATCAAGTAACCTGATTTCTCCATGCCTTTTTCGATTCCCATTTTGAGTGGCAGAGCAACAGCGCCGGTTAACATCGTCGCAATCACAAGTCTGACGGCCTGTTGCTTGAACACAGCGCGGGAGGCGAAAATGCTGCTCTTCCAAGCCTTCCAGAAATAGAGGATTACTGCAAACATCGTGCCCGTATGGAGCATCACGATCAGTAGCGTCATCTCCGGTTTGGAAGAGGGGGGCATGCCCAAAAGTTTGGCGACCACGATCACGTGGGCGGAACTGGAAACCGGCAGCAACTCCGCCAATCCTTGTACGACGGCCAAAATCAGAATGTGGAACAGGTTCATGTTCGTAACGCCTCATCGGTTGCAGTTTGCACAGTTTAGCATCATTCCTTGCGGAACACACTCCCCTGCCCAAACTGCTGAAAGCCCATCTTGCGGTATAGCGCCTGGGCAGCCAGGTTGTGCTGCATGGCCTGGACCTCAACCTGGCGAGTGTTTTCGCGGATGAACTGGCGAAATGCCTCGGTCAGCAGAAAGATCGCCAAGCCCCGGCGACGAACCGACTCTTCCACCCAGACCTCCACCAACCCCAGCGACGGAGGCTGCAGGACGCTGGGCAGCAGTTCCATGCGCCGGAATAGGGCCGTCGCCACTGCCGAGCCGCCGCTTCGCGGAACCAGCGCAAAACGCACGAGGTCGAACATGCCCAGCGTACAGGCTTCCCACCAAGTTCGCGTCGGCGGGTCGATTACCACTTCCACGACCATTTGTCGGCGGACCTGCATTTGCCGGCGATCGACGACTGCCTCGAACGTGCTGAGGTTGCGGCGAAACAGCAACGTGCGATCGATTTCGCGATAGCCGTGCGATGTAAACGTTTGCTGAGCTACGGCATCCGACTCCAGCACCCCCGGCAACTCGCTTCCCCCATAGAGGCCGAGATAAAAGCTGTTCAAGGGGCGAATTCCGCCACCATAGATTACCTTTGCCCCCCGCTGACGGAGATAATCCTCGGAATGTTCCAGCAAGCCCGCAGCCACTTGTAGCTCGTCGCCGCCGGGCCGGACCATAAGCAGCGCAGTCGTTCCTAATTCGTTGGAAATCCCGTCTTCCGCGTCGTTGGCGCCAAAAGCCGCGTGGACGAATCCCAGCACGCGATCACCATCGCAGGCCAGGATCAAGCCCTCGGGATCAAAATACGTCTTGGCCAGGACAAACTGCTCAATGACCTCCACATCGACGGCCGGATTTACTTCCGGCTGTCCTACAAGAGTCTGCCAGACGTCAACCAAGGCAGGAGGGTCGGAGTTACGAAAGTGGCGGAAATACATGCTTTGAATCGCATTATAGATTAAACTTGCCTCTTACGCCACTTTCCCGTCTTGTTGGAGTCCCGCCTTTAGGCGGAATGGCCGCGAATACTCCGCCTAACGGCGGGACTCCAGCGGCTGTTTTGCGAGGTTCGGACTTAAGACCGGAAGAGCCGCATTCTCGCATGCAGTGCTTCCCCAAGACCGGCCTTGCGACATCTGCTTTTCCGCCAATTGCCGCAACAACTTCGCCAATTTCGGACCCCAGCAACGGGCGTTGTAATCGGCCTCGACAGTTTGACGGCCGGCGTTTCCCAGGCGGTGGCGCAGCGACGGGTCTCCCGCCAATCGCGAAATTGCCGCGGCCCACTCCTCCGGTGTATCGGCCAGGAATCCGCTCTTCCCATGTATGACCAATTTTCGATGAATGCCAACGGAATTGGCTACGACCGGCAGACCGGCGGCCATGTATTGCAGGACCTTCAGCCCGCACTTGCCCGCTCCCCACAGGTCGTCGGCGAGCCAACTGATGCCGATGTCGGTATCGGCCAACTCGGCGCTCTCGCTGGCCGACGACCAAGGACGAAATTCCGTCCGCAAGCCCGTAATTTGCGGCAGGGAATCGCTGATCACACGGAGCGAAATGTCCGCTAATTGCCGGCCCACGGCACTCAGATGCTGGTCCATTATCCTCAGCGAGGGGAGCATAGACCGTTGGCCGATCCAACCGAGGCGGACCCCGCGACCGGTGCGCCGATGGCTGGCTTGGGGATACCAGGAGGGTTCGATACATGTTGGCACCAAGTGTACGCGGCAGGCGTCGGTGTGCGCCGAGGCGAATTGGGCCAGATACTCGTTTCCCGCCAGAACGGCGTCAGCCGCCCGCACAACGCCTTGGAAACGCGACAAACGGCCGCGGCTTTGTTGTCGCTTGCGGGCAAACGTGTCGCGGCGAAAGACGGCGTCGTCGATGTCGTATACTAGGCATTTCGCGCTCCGGCGCAGGATCGCTAATTGCCAAGCAGGCAAGAGTTTACGTTGCAAGACGACTATTTCGACCCCCCGCCCGGCCACGAGCGTAGAGATTCGTCCTAGCCCCTTCTGGATCGGCAGGGCCTCCAGCAACAAGCCCTCTTGGGCCATCGCCCAGGCAAAAGCGTTGAGCCGGTAGCGGTAGCAAACGTGGTCGGCGCTTTCAATCAGGGCTAGAACCTTCATAACACCTCCTAGACGATTGCCAATCCTAGCAAAAAGCCAGATTTATCGGAAGAGCGCGATTGTACCGCCTTTAGGCCGCGTTCTTGCCGAATTTCCGACTAAAGCCGATACTACGAGCACGCTTCGCCGCGGGCAAGGGCTGGTTCTTTCGCTCCGTTGCGGTAAAATTCGAGCTTTTGGCGGCGTCAGAACAGCACTGGCCCGTCAGACTACCAAGTAGGTCTCTCTTGCCGAGAGAGACTAATGCGATCAACCCCCGGGAAAACTTCGGCGCTTTCCCTGAGGCTGCGCACATTAGTCCTTTCCGGTAGAAAGGACCTACTTGATGGCTTGGCGGGTGGTTGCCGAAAATGACGGCGGCGTTTCCCTGCTCTTGACCCTTTTGATTTTCCATGGACTCACCACGCATTCAACGTGTTCTCGTCAGTGTCAGCGATAAACAAGGGCTGGCCAATTTCGTCCGCGACCTGGTCGCCGCGGGCGTGGAGATTTTCAGTACCGGCGGCACCCGCAAGCATTTGGAATCCGCGGGAATTTCGGTCCGCGACGTGGCGGACTACACCGGTTTTCCCGAGATGATGCATGGGCGGCTCAAAACGCTTCATCCCAAGGTCCACGGCGGCATTCTCTGCCGGCACGATAACGCCGAAGACATGCAGGCCCTGGCCGAGCACGGCATCCTGACCTTCGAGTTGGTTGTGGTCAATCTTTACCCCTTCGAAGCCACGGTCCGCAAGCCGGGTGTGACGCTCGACGAGGCGATTGAGCAGATCGACATCGGCGGGCCGACCATGGTCCGCGCGGCGGCCAAGAACCATGCTTTTACGACCATCGCCACCGATGTCCGGCAATACGGCGAGGTTCTGCAACAGATCCGGGCCAACGGCTGCACTACGTTGGAGCTACGGCGAAAACTGGCCGGCGAGGCATTTGCCCACACGGCCCTTTACGATCGGGCCATTGCCGACTATTTCGCCGGCGTGACGGCTGAAGGGCGTTTCCCCGGAACCTTGCACTTAGGTTTCCAGCGGCAGCAAGTGCTGCGTTACGGCGAGAACCCGCACCAGGAAGCGGCCGTCTATGCGGCTGCCCAGCACGAAGGGGCCAGTGTGGTCGCCGCACGGCAACTCAACGGCAAAGAACTTTCTTACAACAATCTCTTGGACCTGGACAGTGCGCTGGCCATCGTGCGCGACTTCAACGAGCCAGCCGCGGTCGTGATCAAGCACAACAATCCTTGCGGCGCCGCTGAGGCGGACAGGCTGGCCGATGCCCTGAAGGCGGCCATGGCGGGCGACTCCCTTAGCGCCTTTGGTTCGGTGCTTGGTTTGAATCGCACGGTCGATGCGGCCACTGCCCAGGTACTCACCGAACCGGGCCTGTTCGTCGAGGCAATCATCGCCCCCGATTTCGCGCCCGCGGCACTGACGATTCTCACGACCGTGCCCAAGTGGAAAGCCAATGTGCGCCTGATGGCCGCGGGGCCGAGCGCTCGGCCGGCTGCCCGATGGGCCTATCGCGTCTTGGACGGCGGCCTGCTTTTGCAAGATGCGGACGTGCTGCCCGATCCGGAAAACGAGTGGAAGGTGGTGACCGACTGCCAGCCGACGCCGGCCCAATTGGCCGACCTGCGCTTCGGCTGGGCGATGGTCCGGCACGTGAAGTCCAATGCCATCGTGCTGGCTAAGGACCGCATGCTTTTGGGCGCGGGGGCCGGACAAATGAGCCGCGTCGATTCCGTGGAGATTTCCATCAAGAAGGCGGGCGACCGCGTGCGCGGCTCGGTGATGGCCTCCGACGCCTTCTTCCCCTTCCCCGATTCGATCCAGGCCGCCGCCACGGTGGGCGTGGCTGCCGTGATTCAGCCCGGCGGCTCGCGCAACGACCCCGACGTGATCGCCGCCTGCAACCGGCATGGCCTGCCCATGATCTTCACGGGCAGAAGGCATTTTCGACATTGATGAGTGATTTGCTCCTGCAAGTGCGGCACGTGAACAAGTCGTTCGACGGCACGCAGGCCCTGGCCGACGTCTCGCTGGACCTTCGCGTAGGCGAGGTCCACGCGCTGATGGGCGAAAATGGGGCGGGAAAGTCGACTCTCATGAAAATCCTCGCCGGGCTGCACACCCCAGATTCTGGCGAAATCCTCCTGCGTGGCAAAACGGTCAGCCTGCGCACTCCCGCCCAGGCCCTGCGGCACGGCATCGCCATGATCCACCAGGAATTGATGCCGATTCCTGACATGACCGTCGCCGAAAACCTGCTCTTGGGCCGCGAACCGTGCGGGCGGTTCCCGGGTTGGATCGATCGACGGGCGTTGCGGACGGAGGCCAACCGCCTATTGTCGCCCTTGCACGTTGAGTTGCCGATCGAACGGCCGATGCGCAATTTGAGCATTGCCCAAATGCAGATCGTGGAAATTGCCAAGGCCCTGGGGCATGAGGCCCGGATCGTGATCATGGATGAACCGACTAGCGCGCTGTCGGAGCGCGAGACGCAATCGCTCTTCGTCGCGATTGACGTATTGAAACGGCGCGGCGTGGCAATCGTTTATATCACGCACAAAATGGACGAGGTGTTCGCCATAGCCGATCGCGTGACGGTCCTCCGCGACGGCTGTCACGTTGCCACGCGGCCTGCTGCGGATCTCGATGCCGATGCGCTCATCCGGTTGATGGTCGGCCGCGATCTGCGCGAGATCTTCCCCAAGCCGTGTGCGGCCGGTAAGGAAATCGTGCTTTCCGTCCGCGGGCTGACCCGCGCCGGTGCGTTCCGCGACATCAGCTTTGACCTTCACCGCGGCGAGGTGCTGGGTCTTGCCGGCCTGATGGGCGCCGGCCGTACGGAAGTCGCCAGCGCGCTCTTCGGCCTAGCGCCAGCCAAAACGGGCGAGATCCTGGTCCAAGGCCGCCCCGCCAGAATCCGCAAGCCGGCGGATGCCATGCGATGGGGAATCGGCATGGTGACGGAAGACCGCAAGGGCCAGGGGATCATACCGGCCATGAACGTGAAACACAATCTCACGCTGGCCGCCCTGGCCGATTTTTGCCGGGGGCCGTTCATTCGCCGCCGCTATGAATCGGCCGTTGCCGAGGAACATATCCGCGGACTCGCGATTCGCACCAGCGGCAACCGCCAGGCCATCGCCGAACTGAGCGGAGGGAACCAGCAGAAAGTCATGATCGCCCGCGCGCTGCTCACCCAGCCAAGGATCGTGATCCTCGATGAACCTACGCGGGGGATCGACATCGGCGCCAAGGTGGAAGTTTACGCAATTATCGCCCGCCTGGCGAGCGAAGGCCGATCGATAATCCTGATCTCTGCGGAGTTGCCGGAAATCATCTCGCTTTGCGACCGTGTCCTGGTGATGCGGCAGGGTACGCTTGCCGCGGAACTCGACACCGCCCACGCCACGCAAGAGGAAATCCTGAAGCATGCCATGCCCGTTTGAATGGAAAACCACCGCCCCGCGCATCATTATCGTCGCCGCTTGGCTGAAACGATTTGGTCTCGTCCTTGCGCTGGTAATCATTGTCGCCGCGCTGGGCGTGGCGAAGCCCGGTTACTTGGAATTCGGCAACGTGGTCATCGTCGCCCGCCAGATTTCCATCAACGCGATCCTCGCCGTCGGCGTCACGTTTGTGTTGCTGACCGGCGGAGTCGATCTGTCGCTGGGATCGCTCGTGGCTCTGACCGCCGTGATTACGGCAATGTTCGCGCATCCGGGGGCCTACCCGCTCATCGTGCCGTTGTTCCTGGGGATTGCCGCGAGCATGGCCTGCGGCGCATGTAACGGCGTGGTCATCACTTTCGGCCGCGTACCCCCGTTTATCACCACGCTGGGCATGATGACCATTGCCCGCGGACTTGCCTATGTGATCAGCGGAGGGCGGCCCACGGCAGACCTGAGTCCCGCCATGAAGCGGATCGCGGGCGATTTGGCGGGTATCCCCATTCCGGTCCTTATTCTTGCCGGCGTGGCCTTGGCAACCTGGGTCATCCTGGCCAGAACACGGATCGGCCGGCACATTTATGCCGTCGGCGGCAACGAAAACGCCGCGCATGCCGCGGGCATCAACGTCCGCCGCGTGAAGATGTTCGCTTACGTCCTTTGCGGCGCGCTTTCCGGATTGGCGGGAATCGTGCTTGTCGCGCGGGTCGAGAGCGGGCAGCCCGACGCGGGCCTGGGCTACGAGTTGGACGCGATCGCCGCGGCGGTGATCGGCGGCACCAGCCTATCCGGCGGGGTCGGCGGCGTCGGCGGAACGGTCCTCGGCGCGCTGCTTATCGGCGTGATCAGCAACGGCCTGGATTTGCTCAATGTCCCCTACTATTACCAGCAAATCATCAAGGGTATGATAATCATAGGCGCCGTCTGGCTCGACCGGCGAAATGCCACGCGAATTTAGGATCTGCTTATGAAGACATCCCTTCCTTCCATCGTCCTCTTGCTTTGCCTCGCCGCCGGCTGCGGCAAACCGTCGGACCCGGAAAAGACTGCGGGTTCCAAGCCGCTAGTGATCGGTGTGTCGCTGATGAACATGGCCAACGAGTACATCGTCAACCTCAATGACACGATGACCGCGGAGGCCAAGAAGGCGGGCGTGCAACTCATTGTCAACGATGCGCGGCGGAGCGCCGAAAACCAGGTACGACACATTGAAACATTCGTGGCCCAGAAGGTTGACGCGATCATCCTCAACCCTTGCGAAGTCGATGCCAGTTCGCCGGCCGTCGACAAGGCGCTCGCCGCCGGCATTCCGATCGTCAACGTCAACTCGGAAACGCAGTCCAAACCGACGGCCTTTGTCGGCTCGCACGACGAGGAGTCGGCCCGCTTGGCCATGGAGTACATCGCCGGCCGCCTGAAAGGCAAGGGCCAGATCGTCATCATGCATGGCTACATGGGCCAGGCCGCGCAGCTCAAACGCGATCGCGGCGCACGCGACGTGCTCGGCAAGTACCCGGGCCTGCGCGTCCTGGCCGAACAGACGGCCGAATGGGACCGGGCCAAGGCGGTGAGCCTCATGGAAAACTGGCTGCAAACGCACGGTGATGCGATTTCCGCCGTCTTTGCCCAGAACGACGAAATGGCGATGGGCGCCCTGCTGGCTATCGAACGGGCCAAAAAGAAAGACCAGATCATCGTTGTCGGCGTGGACGCCATCGGCGACGCGCTGCAGGCCGTCAAAGACGGCCGGTTGGACGCCACCATCTTTCAGGATGCCGCTGGCCAGGGTGCGATGGCCGTCGAACTGGCAGTAAAACTCGCCAGGAAAGAGGCCGTGAAGCCGGAAACTTACATCCCCTTCCAGTTGGTCACCAAGGACAACGTCGACAAGTTCCTGAAGCCGGCCAGCCGCTGAGCCGCCATCAGACCTGCGTGTAGACTAGGCTTTTGGCAAGTTCGGCCAAGGCACGATAGTTGATCGTGTCGGTCACGCCGTTGCCGACGAAATAGGCGCGGAGGGTCTTGAGGGCTTGATCTGCGGCAAATGCGACACGGCAAATGCGGAGGCCGCAGTGGCGAGAAGGAGTAACGATAAAGGATGGCAAGCGACGGGATGATGTGAAGCACGGATACGGGCAGCCTGCTTGTCGCCGCCAGGACGGACACGATCGTCATTACCGCCAGGAGATTGGCAATCGTGAAATGAAGTCGCCTGTATTCAGGAGCAGCGTTCATCGTGGGCAACCTTCGGCGCCAACCCCATGAAGGCGAAGGCCGCAATGACCATCGCGTGGGAAATCTCCCCAGCGCGGATCATTGTGGGGATGGCATCAAGGGGCCGTTCCAAAACGTCGATGCACTCGAAAGCGTCGAACTGTGTCTCGCCCGTGTTCCGGCACCCTTCGGCAGCAAAGAGATAGAGAAAGTTGTTCTGCACGGCAGGATTCGGCAGCACGCGTGCCAGAAGGCGGATTCTCTCGGCCACGTAGCCTGTTTCCTCCCGCAGTTCCCTTACGGCGGCGGCTTCGGGTGCTTCGCCCTCGTCGATCATCCCGCCCGGAATTTCCATCGTCACGTCGCGGATGCCGTGGCGGTATTGGCGGATCAACACGACGTTTCCATCCGTAGTCACAGGCACCACGTTCACCCAGGAAACCGTGTCGATGACGATGAAATCCCGCTCCTGGCCGCTCGGCTCAAAACGATACAGATCGTGCCGCAGACGGAAGATGTGGTGGTCCGTCACGTCATGGCTGCCGAGGAAAGTCCAATTGCGATGTGGCATGATTTCTTCCTATTTCTTCTTCCTTTCAATGCAATATAAGATGTTATAATGCGGGCGCGAAGACGCTATGGCAACGATTTCCGAAATTCTGGCAAATGCCGTCCGGCTGCATGAGGCGGGCCAACTCCAGGCCGCCGAGCGCGTCTACCGGCGCGTTCTCGCCCTCGAACCGAAGCAGGCCGACGCCTGGCACCTGCTGGGAGTCGTGGCCTACCAGGTGGGCAAGTACGCCCTGGCCGTCGAGTACATTGGCCGGGCGATCGGCTTGAAGGGGACCGAGGCGGCCTTCCACAGCAACCTGGGCAATGCCCTCAGGGCCGCGGGGAAACTGGACGAGGCGGTCGCCTGCTACCGCCGGGCGCTGGAACTCAAGCCGGACTACGCCCAGGCCCTGAACAATCTGGGCATCGCGCTGAACGACCAGGGAAAACCGGACGAAGGGGCCGCCTGCTTCCGCCGTGCAAGCGAACTAAAACCCGACTTTGCCGAGGCCCACAACAATCTGGGCAACGCCTTCCTCGACCAGATGAAGCTGGACGAGGCAGTCGCCTGTTATCGCCGGGCGCTGGAACTGAAACCGGACTATGCCGAGGCGCATCATAACCTGGGCATCGCCTGCAAAGACCAGGGCAAACTGGACGAGGCGCTTGCCTGCTACCGCCGGGCGCTGAAATTGCAGCCCGACGATGCCACAGTGCATAGCAGCCTCGCCTGCACGCTCAATTTCTGTCCGGGCCAAAACGCCCGCACGATCTACGAGGAGCACCGCCGCTGGAACCAGCAGCACGCCGAGCCTTTAGCAAAGTTCATCCGGCCCCATGCTAACGACCGCACCGCCGACCGCCGCTTGCGGGTGGCGTACGTTTCGCCCGATTTCCGCTGGCACCCGGTGGGACGATTTCTGCTGCCCTTGCTCCAATCGCACGACCATCGCGAGTTTGAAATCTTCTGCTACGCCTGCCAGAACAGCTCGGACTTCATCACGGCACGTTGCCAGGCCCATGCCGATGTCTGGCGAAACGTGGCCGACTGTGCCGACGAGCAACTGGCCACTACGGTCCGCGAGGACCACATCGACATCCTTGTGGATCTGAGCATGCACATGGCCAAGAACCGCCTGCTGGTCTTCGCCCGCAAGCCGGCCCCGGTGCAAGTCGCCTACCTGGCCTACGCCGGCACGACCGGCTTGCGGATGATGGACTACCGCTTGACCGACCCCTATCTGGATTCGCCCGAAGAGCGGCCGGAGTTCTACGGCGAGCAGTCCGTCTGCTTGCCGGAGACGTACTGGTGCTATCTGGCGGTGCGCGAGGCCCCGGCCGTTGACCGCCTGCCGGCTTTACGGACCGGACACGTCACCTTCGGCTGCTTGAACAACTTTTGCAAAGTGACGGCACCGACGCTGGCCGCATGGAGTCACCTCTTGCAAGCGGTGCCGGCGTCCAGGTTGATCCTTCACGCCCACGCTGGCAGCCACCGCGATCGCGTGCTGGAGTTTTTCGCGCAGGATGGCGTGCCGCCGGAGCGGGTGACCTTTGTTCCCATGCTGGCCCCGGCGGACTACTTTCGCAAGTACGAGCAGATCGACGTGGCGTTGGATCCCTTTCCCTACAACGGCGGCACGACCACCTGCGACGCGCTATGGATGGGAGTGCCCGTCGTGAGCCTGGCCGGGCAGACCGCCGTGGGACGCGGCGGTTTCAGCATCTTGTCGAACCTGGGGCTGACGGAACTAGTTGCCCACGACAGCGGGCAATACGTGGGTATCGCCGCCGAGTTGGCCGGCAATCTGTCGCGATTGGGCGGGCTTCGCCAAACGCTGCGCGAACGGATGCAAATGTCTCCGCTGATGGATGCCCCGCGTTTCGCGAGGAACGTCGAGACCGCTTACCGCACAATGTGGCGGCGCTGGTGTTCGTTAGGCCTTCGCCGCGCGCCGCCGTCGGAAAACTTCCCCGCCGAGTCCCACCAGCCCCATGGCCAAGAGTAGTGTGAAGGTTGCCGGCTCGGGCACTAGCTGACCATCCGCATAAAACTCAGGCCCCTGGCCCAATGGTCCACCGGTGGGCGGGACATAACTGGAGTTCAGCGTCAGAGGGCCAAGGGTGATACTCCCGTCGGAATTCACGGTCGCGGGAATGGTCGACTCCTGAGACGGGTCGCCCTCGACTCTGTTCCAACTGTAGCCCAACTGGAGTTGACCGGCTGTGTTGTTGTACGTGAGAGTTTCGCCGATACCGTCGCTTAAGCTAAGCGTCCCTCCGTTGCCGAGGGTAATATAGCCATTGCCTATCGGGGTAATTAAGTTCGAGTACGAGATTTACGACGGCGCAAAATTCCCGTTATAAGAATAAGCAGGCACACTGACTCCAATCGTCGAGTTCGTCTCCAAATCGAATGTGCCGGTATTGGAGTTGTAAACATCTACTAGCTCTCATGATAATCGATGAATATCTCGGTGCAAGTGTCTCTTGCGATATTTCAGGAAATCCTAACGCTTTGTCGTTTTTGCGAAATGCTATTGTCGGCAACGAAGTTGCTCAACGACAGCAGGGCGTCAAAAAGCGCGCCATCCGAATTTGGACAGTTGTCGCGGTAAGGAGTCGCAAAACGCCTGCGGCGCGGCGAAGCAATGAGAAAGTCGCTTCGTCGTTACGCTTTTGGCAATAACCACTTACGCGCAGCTTTTGCAAGGACTGCCGGGAATTTTGTTCAAAGGCATGGCACTTGCTACAGCTATTTCCCGTTGGCAATCGCTACATAAAAAAGGGGCTGGCTATGTCCGCGAAACTGCTTTTCCGAACAGTGTCGTCTGTCGCCTTCTCACTTGTCGCCATCGGCGTCTGCCCATCCTTGGTGAGCGGGAACGGGCCTGGAAATCATCCGAGTGGCGGAGGCTTCGACGGGGGGCACGCCGGAGGAGCCGGAGGCGGGGGTTATGGGGGCGGGGGCGGGAGTTTTGCCGGCGGGAGTTTCGATGGAGGTCACGCGAGCGGTGGAGGGGGAGGGCATGCGGCTGGTGCAAGTTTCAGTGGAGGTCAGGTGGCTGGTGGCGGCGGTGAGCGTGGCGGGGGCGGAAGCTTCAATGCAATTCAAGTTGGTAGCGGAAGCTATGGAGCAGCCGGGAGCGTGGCCCCGGCAACTGTTGGCAGTACAGAGTACAGAGGCAACAGAAACTCCACGGGAGGGAATAGCGGAAGTGGAAGCGGAGGTCTCGGAACGAGCGGGAACACAGGGCACGTCGGCAGCGGGAGCGAAAGACCAGCAGGTGGCAGCAGCGGAAGCGGAACTGGAGGGAATACTACCGGCGGGAGCAAAGGCCCTCGCGTTAGCGCCAGCGAAACTCCCGTAAGCAGCGGGAGCGAAGGTCATAGCCGCGGCGGCAGTGGGAGTTATCGAGGCGCGGGCTGGTACGGTGGAAGTCCCGCGGAAGCGCGCAGCGGCGGGGCCTCGGCCGGTAGCCAATCCGCTCGCCGCGTCGAAGAAGGAGGCAACCACAAGAGCGACGGTTCCTTGGGCAATGCCTACGGCCGGCGAGTGTGGCGCGCCCCATATCCCCGCTACGATGGATGGGGATGGGATGGGAACTATCCCGATTCCTCCGGTTACGATCTGGGGACCAGTACCTGCTGCTATGACTCCCCCCTGCCAGCGGATTATTCGCTTGCCGACATGACGGCGGCTTTTGTTCCGGCGCCTCCTCAACCGGGCCAGGCCGCGCCGCAAATGACGGCCGCCGAGGCGTTTTCCCAGGCCCGAGCGGCCTTCTTGCAGGGCGATTATCGCCGTGCGCTGCGGTTGGCGAGTTTCGCCGAGGTGGGATTGCCGCAAAACGCCAAGTTACAGGAACTTATATCGCTGACGTTCTTTGCCTTGGGCGACTACCCGGCCGCCGCCAGCCGGGCGCATGCCGCCCTGGCCTTGGGGCCAGCAAGCGACTGGCCTAGCCTTTACAGTTACTACCATGACGTGGCGAAATACTCCGCCCAATTGCGCAAACTGGAAAAGACGGTAGCCGACGCTCACAACTCGGCGCCTAGCCGTTTCCTGCTGGGCTACCACTACCTGATGATCGGTGCGCCGGGCAATGCCAAGCATGAGTTCTCCGCGGCTGCCCAACTCACGCCGGACGACAAACTGGCGGGGCACATTCTCACGCAGTTGCAAGCCGGACAGACCGTTACGCCGCCGGAATCGCCGCGAATTCTCGTGGGCCAAGAAGGAACCGATCTCTAGCGGCTATAGGAGCCAGCACGAGATACGTCGCTCCGTGGCGCGCTATATTCTGACGATTTGTGGACTCGGGGCCTGGTTGCCTTCCCGGTCCAGCCGGGTTCAAAACGCGAGAACCCTATTGCAATCCCCAGGCTGATCCAAGGGGAGTTCCCCGTCGTCACAGCGCGATACGGGTAATCCGGCAAACGTCGGGCCTTCAGGGCATCGCCTTTTCTTTTCGGTGGTTGGATCGAGGCTCGGAATCATGGCCGTGGACGTCGTTCAAGATGTGCTCCGCTTATTCCAATAGGGTGTTTGACATGCCCATCCGCCGCAGCCAGCGGAAGTGGGAAGCCACACCCGCGCCCGGAAGGTCTCGTGGTTCACGTACCGCAGACGGCCTGGACCCGTGCCCAGCCCGCCAGCGTGCCCTTGAATAGATCCCAGGTAACCTCCATCAGCCGGTCGACTTCGCAATACCGGCTGCCGAGCAGGAAATGCAGGGTCTCGCTGGGCAACTCTTGGGCTGGATGTTGACGCGCCCACGGTGCAGCCGCGTCGAGCTGCCCCGAATCTTCGACGACCATGTCGTCCCAGAGGCGGAGAGGCCCGGGGAGCGCGAAGATCCGCCGGCAGCGGTTGCCGTATATGTCGCTGAACTCCTCGATCGGGATGTAGGGCTCGACGATCATGCCACTGTGACGGCGCACCGTGTTTTCCCGGTCGGGGTGGAGTGCGACCATCAGCAGCATTAGCGAAGGCGTCTCCAGGTACTACGATCGAGGCGATGGTGCGAGGGCGGCATGAAAGAGAGGCTTCAGGGGCTGTTGGCAAGGCGTACCCGATGCCCCGACGGCGGCACGATCGGCGGACGCTTGTCAAGGCCGCGACAATGATGCTTGGTCAACGGAAGGCGGCTCCGCTATGAGGCACCGAACCGCTCGGCCAAGGCATACTTCTCCGCGACGCCAATCAGATCGTTGAATTCGGCGAAGGTCATCTGCGAAGTCCGATCTGCCGTGCCGTTGCGATAGACCTGCTCGTAGACTGTACGGATAGCCTTAGCAGCCGCAAACAGCCCAGCCAGCGGATAAAGGATTAACTGAAAGCCCATCGCCGCAAGCTGCTCACGCGGAAGGACCGGCGTCTTGCCGCCTTCGATCATGTTGGCCACCATCGGCTTGGGCACGCGGCGGCCGATCTCGGCAAGCTGCTCGATCGAGTCGGGGGCCTCGATGAAACTGGCATCCGCACCCGCTTCTCTGGCAGCCAAGATCCGCTCTACGGCCTCATCCATGCCCACGACGGCCAGGGCATCCGTGCGGGCGACGATAAAGAAATCGCGGTCGCCACGGGCTTCCACGGCGGCACGGAGCTTCTGTACGTATTCCTCGCGTTCGATGAGCCGCTTGCCTTGCATGTGCCCGCACTTTTTCGGCCATAACTGGTCTTCCAGGAAGCAGCCGGCGGCACCTGCGGCGATCAGTTCCTGCACCGTGCGGTAGACGTTCAGCGGGTTGCCGTAGCCCGTGTCGGCATCCACGATGATCGGGATGCTGACGCTCATGCAGATCCGCCGGGCCCGATCGGTGATCTCGGTCTGCGTCAAGAGGCCCATATCGGGCTCGCCGATGGCCGTGGCGGCGACGGAATAGCCCGACACGAAAGCCATGGGAAAGCCGGCCTGCTGGGCCAGCTTCGCCGATAGCGTATCGAAGACGCCGGCAAAGGCCAGCGTGCCTACTTGGTCAAGGACTCGATGAATACGAGTTCGGCACATGATTCGGTTCCTCGTTCGGCGATAGATCGTGGCTCTACCGCGTCAGACGCTTCACTTGGTCAGCTCAATTTTCCAGTCATCGATCTGTTTCAGGGGTACAACTCCGCCGTCCTGCGTAAAATCCAGGGGAGCCCAATACCAGCAGGCAAAGAGCTACGACAAGATAAGCGAGCATCTTCATCGAACACCTCCGGTTCAAGGGTAAGCTGTCGATCCAAGAACCAGTCTACGCCCCGCACGCCTCGCAGGCAACAGGGTAGAACAGACCTGTTCGTAGCGGCATGCCAACGGCCCGAGATATGTCCCATGGGCGGCATGCCGGCAGGCAGAATCGCTGCTATACTACGTAGATTATGAGCACACCCGAGCCCAACAATCGGCCCATCCAGTTCAGCCTGCGGTCGATGCTGCTATTCACCCTGTTCGTTGCCCTCATGTGCTCGATATGTGTCAGCACAGGCCGGAGCTTTGCCGCGGCTGTCGCCGTCAATGTGTTGATCAGCGGCTTCGCGGGAAGAACAGCGGCGGGAACTTGGCTGGGCTTGGTCCTCGGATGCGTATCGGGATGCCTGTGTGGGGGCGTTTCAGCCCTCACTTGTGCGTTCATCTGGAGCGGTCGCTTTGCATTTACAATGCCTTTGCTGGGGCTGCCTTCTCGGGAGCATAGGCTTGCCGTATACGCCGTCGCAACTATAGCATCGTTAGTTGGCGGCATCTTGGGCGGCCTCTCGGCACGGCGTCGTTCGGGACGGCACGACTGAGATGAAGCGGCAGCATGACCTCGACGCTATCGCGACTTTGATCACAAGATCAAAACTCTTCTATGAGGGCGGCTATGCCGTCTGGGTAACGGACCGTGGAACGGTGCGTTTCTACGATGAGACGGGCGGTTTGCTGAAATCGGTCGCTGGTGTCGGTGCGGCGGGCAGGGGAAAGGCCGCGTAACGCCAAGAAAAGCAACGGGGCCGGATTTCTCCGCCCCGCGGGCAGCAGGCGGATTAGTTCCGCGAGTGGTAATGCTAGAACGCTCCCCTGGCCCTGTCGGTTAAGATCGTTGTTTAGCAGGGTATGTCTAGATTAAAATAATCAACCACCCTGCTTCCTCCCAGGCAGAATAAGCCGTAAATGAGAATAACCTGGACACTGCCCGCTGGCCGGAGTAGACTGCGATTAACCCAGAAAGGACAGACAAAATGACCAGCAAGACATCCCACCATCGTCAACTCCATTCCTCCCGCCGCCAATTCCTGCAATTGGGCGGGGCCGCCGCTTTGGCCTGCGGCGCGTCGCTTCGATTATCCGCCGAGGAACCGGCTGCCCCTGCGGGCAAATCTGGCAAGACGCTCAAATTGGGCCTGGCCTCGTACACGTTCCGGGCCTTCGATCTCGACAAGACCCTGATCCAGGCCAGGCGAGCGGGGCTCAAGTATATCTGCCTCAAATCGATGCACCTGCCGCTGACCGCCAAGCCGGAAGAACTGGCGGCAATCGCCGCCAAGGTGGCCAAGGCGGGCCTGACGCTCTACGGCGGCGGCGTGATCGAAATGTCCAGTGAGGCCCAAATCGCCCAGGCCTTCGATTACGGCAAGGCGGCCGGCCTGAAAGTGCTGGTCATCAGCCCCGCCGCGGAAATGTTGCCGTTGATCGAGCAGCACGTCAAACAGTACGACATCTGCGTGGCCATCCACAATCATGGTCCAGGAGACCGCCGCTTCCCCACGCCGCAGAGCGCGTATGACAAGATCGTCGCGCTCGATCGCCGCGTCGGCCTGTGCATCGACATCGGCCACACTGTGCGGGCGGGCGTGGACCTCGTCGACGCGGTCAACAAGTGCCACGACCGCCTCCTGGACATGCACGTCAAGGACGTGACAGCGGCGACGGCCAAGGGCCAGTGTATTCAACTCGGCCGCGGTGTGATCGACATCCCCGGCATGCTGCGGGCGCTGGTCAATGTCGGCTACCAGGGCACGGCATCCTACGAGTATGAGGCGGACGAAAAAGACCCCTTGCCGGGACTCTGCGAATGTGTCGGCTATACCAAAGGCGTGCTGGCGACACTATAATTCTTAAGACTATGGAAACTGTTGTCGCTTCCCTTCCCAGTTCCGCCGACGAACGACTCTTGCGCCGCGACGTGCGGCTGCTCTGTTGGGAATTGGCCCGCATGGTCCGCGAACACGGCACGGGCGAATTGCTCGACCTGGCCAGCGGCCTCTTGCGTCTGGCGCAAGCCCGGCGCGAGGGTGATCCCCAGGCCGCGGCGGCCATGGAACAGCGCCTCGCGGGGCTGGACATCTCCCAGTTGCAGCAACTCGTGCGCATGGAAGGCTGCTACCTGGAACTGATGAACCTGGCCGAAGACCGCCATCGCGTACGGGTCTTGCGTTTGCGCGACGACGCGGCCTTTCCCGCCCCGCGGGGCGAATCGATCGGCACGGCTGTGGACACGCTCTGCGGCGCGGGCCTGTCGCCGCAGCGGATGCAGGAGTTGCTCGATCAACTCGACATCTGCCCCGTCTTCACGGCCCACCCTACGGAAGCCAAGCGGGTGACGCTGCGGCGCTTGCTGGGCCGCATGGGCGAAACGCTGCAATCGTTCGACCGCCGCGACCTGCTGCGCCGCCAGCGCGAGGAACTCCTGCAGCGGTTGCAAGGCGACCTGATGTGCTTCTGGGAAACCGAGACCGTACGGCCGCTGCGGCCGAGTGTCCTGGAAGAAGTGGGTCGCAACCTGTACGTGGCCGGAACGTTGTGGCAGGTCGTGCCGCAGCTTTTCCGCGATCTGCGCACGGCCCTCGCCCGGAACTACGGCAACTATCCCTTCCATGTGGGCCGTTTCCTCCGTTTTGGCACGTGGGTCGGCGGCGACCGCGACGGCAATCCGTTCGTCACGGCGGAGGTCACACGGCAGACCCTCGAATTGCTCCGTAGCGACGCCCTGCGGCGGCACCTGGAGTCGTGCCGCAATTTGGAGAACCGTTTGAGCCTCTCCGACCGCTACCACACCTCCGAAACGGCCGTTGCGGCGGCCGTGCGGAAGGTGCGGGAACATTCGCCTCACATGGATCGCGCCGTGGCCCGCTGCCATCCGCGGGAGTCATATCGCCAGTGGCTGCTGATCATCGAGACGCGGCTTCTGGCCACGCTCGGCGAGAACGCACCGCCCGACGTGGCGGCCTATCGCTATCCCGAAGAACTCAGTGCCGACGTGCAATTAATCGCCGACGTTCTGCGGGAGAGCGGGCACAAGGCACTGGCCGAAGGGCTGGTCCAGGAGTGGCTCGACCGCATCACCGTGTTGGGTTTCCACACCGCCGAGTTGGACATTCGCGAGGAGTCCGGCCGGTTGGGCTGCGCGGTACAGGAACTGGCCGCGGAGCTGGGGTTGTGCATCGATTTTGGCGGCTTGCGAGAGGACCGCAAGCAGGCCTTTCTCTTGACCGATCCGCCTCGCGAGGCCGTCCGCCGCCTCACGCCTGAACGGCTCAGCCCTGCCGCGCGGGAAACGCTCGACCTGTTCCGCTTGCTGGCCCGAACGGCTGCCGGCTACGGGGCCCGTTCGCTGGGCGCCCTGATCGTGAGCATGACGCATCATGCCAGCGACGTGCTGACTATGCTCTGGCTCAGCCGCTTGGGGGCGGCCTGCGAGAACGTGGCGCATGTGCCGTTGCCGATCATGCCCCTGCTGGAAACGATCGACGACCTGCGCCGCGCCGACCACATCCTTCGCGACATGTTCCGTCAGACGGCCTACCAGGCGCATCTCGACCTGCTGGGCCGCAACCAGATCTGCATGATCGGCTATTCCGACAGCGTAAAGGACGGCGGCTACATTGCTGCCAATTGGCAGCTCTACGACGCGCAACAGCGCTTGGCCCGGCTGGCGGGCGAGTTCAAGCTGAACATGACTTTCTTCCACGGGCGGGGCGGCGCCTTGGGACGCGGGGGCGGCCCGGCGGCCCAGGCGGTGTTGTCGCTGCCGCCAGCCTCCGTCGCCGGCCACCTGCGCGTGACCGAGCAAGGCGAGGTCGTGGCCGAGCGCTACGGCATCCCGCCGATTGCCCATCGCCACTTGGAGCAACTTACCTGGGCCACCATGCTGGTCAGCGCGCAGATGGAGCCGCCGCCCGATCCGCAATGGCTTGCCCGGCTGAACGCCGCGGCGGACGAGGGCTATCGGGCCTATCGGCGGCTGGTCGAAGATCCCGAGTTTCCCGCCTACTTCAACCGGGCCACACCGGTGGAAGCCATCGAGTCGCTGCCCATTGGCTCGCGGCCCAGCCGCCGCAACCAGCGGGCGACGCTCGACGAACTGCGGGCGATCCCCTACACGTTCGCCTGGACGCAGAGCCGGCACCTGCTCACCGGTTTTTACGGCCTGGGGAGCGGGCTGGCCAAATGCTGCCCCGCCGACTGGGACGCCTTGAGCAACATGTACCGTGGCTGGTCGTTCTTTCGCGCCTTGATCGACAATGCCGAATTAGCCCTCTCGAAAGCCGATCCGGGCATCGTGCGGCACTATGCGTCGATGGTTGCCGATGCGGAAACCGTTGGCCGCATCCTGGGCCAAATCGAAAACGAGCACCAGCTTACGCGGGAGACGATCCTGCGGATCAAGCAGCGTGGCGACCTGTTGGAAACCACACCTTGGCTGAAGCGCGCCGTGGCCTCGCGCAATCCACTGGTCGATCTCTTGAACTTCGTACAGGTGGAACTCCTGCGGCGCCGCCTGCGGCTGGCCGACCAACCGGCCGAAGACGGCGAATCCCTGGCGGAAACGCTTCGCTCCAGCGTCCACGCCATCTCCACCGGCCTGCGAACGACGGGGTAAGTTCGTAGGGTGGGACCAGCGAGCAGTAGGGTGGGACTCGTGTTACTCGGCCCACCCTACCGCCTGGGAATGAACTGGCAAGTTGCCACCCTTCCCACCTTCCCACCAGGACGCTAAAATCAGTCTTTTCTGGCATTTTCTGACCGTTTCACCCCGCAATCGAGAACCACAACGATGAGCGTTTTCCTGGGAATCGACATTGGCACTTCCGGCACCAAGACCCTGGCGATTGACCCCGAGGGCCGCATTCTAGCCTCCGCCACGGAGGACTATCCCTTGCACCATCCCAAGCCGCTGTGGAGCGAGCAGGACCCGGACGACTGGTGGAAGGCCACCATTGGCTCGGTCCGTCGCGTGGTCAAAACAGCCAAGCTCAAGCCGGCCGACGTCAAGGCGATCGGCCTCTCGGGCCAGATGCACGGCTCCGTGTTCCTCGATAAGCAGTGCAAGGTCGTGCGCCGCGCGATCCTCTGGAATGACCAGCGGACGGCCGCCGAGTGCGAAGAGATCGAACGTCGCGCCGGCGGCCGCAGCGAGCTGATCCGCATGGTTGCCAACCCGGCCTTGACGGGCTTCACGGCCCCCAAGATCCTCTGGTTGCGAAACCACGAGCCGAGGAATTTCGAGAAAACCAAGAAGGTCCTGCTACCCAAGGACGAGATCCGCCGCCGCTTGACCGGCGAGTTCGCCACCGAGGTGAGCGATGCCAGCGGCATGTTGCTGCTGGACGTGGCCCGGCGGGCCTGGTCCAGCGAGCTGTTGGCCAAGTTGGAACTCGATGCGAACCTCCTGGCCCGCTGCTATGAATCGGAGGAAGTAACCGGCACGCTCACGGCCGCCGCGGCGGCCGAGTTGGGCCTGTCGAGCGATTGCCTGGTGGTCGGCGGGGCCGGCGACTGCGCCGCCGGGGCCGTGGGCAACGGCATCGTGACCAAGGGCGTGTTGTCCACTTCGCTGGGTACCTCCGGCGTGGTCTTCGTACATAGCGACGAAATGAAGATCGATCCCGAGGGCCGCGTACACACCTTCTGCCACGCGGTCCGTGGCAAGTGGCACATGATGGGCGTGACGCTCTCGGCAGGCGGCTCGTTGCAATGGTTCCGCAACGCCTTGTGTGAAGCGGTTGTGGCCGAGGCCAAGAAGAAAAAGGTCGATGCCTACACGTTGCTTACCGCCGAGGCCGAGAAGGTGGCCGCCGGCAGTGGCGGGCTGTTCTTCCTGCCTTATCTGTCCGGCGAGCGGACGCCGCACGCCGATCCCGACGCCCGGGGCTGCTTTATAGGCCTGACGCTTTCGCACCAGCGCGGCCACATGGTCCGCTCGATCCTGGAAGGCGTGACGTACTCCATCCGCGAGAGCCTGGCGATTTTCGAAGGCCTGGACGTGCCGATCAAGCAGATCCGCGCGTCGGGCGGTGGCGCCCGCAGCGGCTTGTGGCGGCAGATCCAGGCCGACTCCTTCGGCCGCAAGGTGGTGACGATCAACAGCGAGGAGGGCGCGGCCTACGGCGTTGCGCTCTTGGCGGCCGTAGGGGCCGGCGAGTACAAGGACATTGCCGAGGCCTGCGCCGCCACGATCCGCGTGGTCAGTGAGACTGTGCCCAACCGGGCCGCCAAGAGGGTTTACGACTCCGCCTTCCCCGTCTATCAGCAGCTTTACCGATCGCTGAAGGCCGATTTCAAGGCGATTGCGAAGTTGGGGTAGTATTGCCCGGCAAATTTATGCAAGCCGAGCCCAATACTGTCCTGGAGAACTCTGCATGAGTGTAAACGATGTCCCGTTCCGCGGCCGCCTGCTGCGCCTGGCGGCGGCCGATAATGTGGCCGTGGCGACGGTCGATTTTCCCGCCGGCGCTGTAATCCCCTTGGACGACGGCCAAATCACGCTCGTCACGCTCGTGACCATGGGCCACAAGGTGGCGGTTGCCCCCATCGCGGTAGGTGAGAAGATTATCAAGTACGGTTGCCCGATCGGTTCGGCCATCCGTGCGATCCATATCGGCGAGCACGTTCACACCCACAACATCAAGAGCGACTACCTGCCCACCCACCCCCGGGGCTAAACAGTCGTTTTTTTCCAATAAGGGCCTATTACCGTGCAGGGATTTCTTCGTTCGGATGGCCGCAAGGGTATTCGCAATTACGTGGTGGTCGCCTATCTGGTCGAGTGCGCCCATCACGTGGCCCGCGAGATTGCACTGCCCTTGCGCGAGCAGGGCGTCCAACTGATCGGTTTTCCCGGCTGCTATCCCAACGCCTATGCCAATCGCATCATGCGGCGGATCTGCACCCATCCCAATGTCGGAGCTGTATTGCTCGTGTCGTTGGGCTGTGAAAGTTTCGATCGTGACGGCCTGGCCGAGATCGTCCACCAATCGGGCCGGCCAGTCCAGACGCTGGTCATCCAGCAGGCGGGTGGCACGCGAGCGACGATCCGCGACGGCCGCGCGTGGGTCGAGCAGGCCCTGGCCCAGTTGCACGATGTGCCCCGCGCCGAGGTCAGCATTACCGACCTGGTCGTGGGCACGATCTGCGGCGGGTCCGACGCCACCAGCGGCCTGACGGCCAACCCGGTGATCGGCAAGGCCTTCGACTGGCTGGTCGATCACGGTGCGGCGGCTATTTTCGAAGAGACCAACGAGTTGGTTGGCTGCGAGGAGCACCTCGCCAGCCGCGCGGTCACGCCGGAACTGGGCCGCGAGTTGTTCAACGCGGTGGTCAAGGCTGAGGACTATCACCGCGTGCTGGGGCACGGCAGTTTTGCCCCTGGAAATGCCGAAGGCGGCCTCACGACACAGGAAGAGAAGTCGCTGGGCGCTTATGCCAAGAGCGGCAGCCGCAGCGTAGCCGGCATGCTCAAGCCGGGCGATCTTCCGCCGCACGGAGGGCTATACCTGCTGGACGTGGTGCCCGACGGAGAGGTCCGTTTCGGTTTCCCCAACATCGCCGACAATGCCGAGGCGGTCGAGCTGATTGCCTGCGGTGCGCACATGATCCTTTTTTCCACGGGGCGCGGATCGGTGGTCGGTTCGGCCGTCTCGCCCATGATCAAGATCTGCGCCAATCCGGCCACCTACCGGCGTTTGCGCGAAGACATGGACGTCGATGCCGGGCGGATTCTGGAGGACCGCGGCACGCTGGACGAAGTCGGCCGCGAGGTCGTCGACTGCGTGCTTCGCACGGCCGCCGGGCAACCCACCGCCTCGGAGTCGTTAGGCCACCAGGAATTCCTTCTCACCTACAAGAGTTTTGAGCCGTTGGGGCCAGCATGCTTGCCGAGGTAGTTTCCGTTCCGGAAACACTGGTAGTGGAAAGAAAACCATGAATGATCCGATTGTCGAGGAAGTCCGAAAGGCTCGCGAGGAGTTTGCCCGCCAGTTCAATTATGACCTACACGCAATGTGCGAAGAATTGCGCCGGGAGCAGACACTGGGTGGTGGTCCAGTGGTCTCGTTCCCCAAGAAACCGGTTCGGACATTCGCAATTGGGGGTAAATGCCAAACAGACGTTGCATCAAGGTAGGAACTCAAGGGAACTTGCCTACTTCCTGACCCATCTCTGCGATTTCATCTCTCCCCGCGGCAGGACGCCCGCAGGGCAGACAGTGACCGGTACGCGTAGATTGAACGCCGCGCGGAATTGCGATTGCACGCGTGCGGCAAACTCGGCCTCGTCACTCGCCGCCGCAGTAGGTTCCACGCGCACGTGCAACTCGACCATTGGGCCGCGGGTATCCACTTCAACCTGGTAGGCGGCCACCTCAGGCAGCGAGAGCATGAGGTTCTCCACAGCGGCCGGATAGAGATTCACGCCGCGGACGAGGATCATGTCGTCGGCCCGGCCGAGAATGCCGCCCCGCAAGGCCATTTCATAACGCCCTTCGCGCGGGGCGATGTCGAGGTTCTCCCGCACCAGGTCGCCCGTGCGATAGCGGAGCAACGGCGAGCCGACGCGGCCCAGTGTCGTAAGGACCAGTTCGCCAACTTCCCCCCGGGCAACGGCCTTGTCGCCCCGCGGATCGACGATCTCGGCAATGTAGGACGACTCGATGACCATCAGCGTGCAGGGGCGACCCGGACATTGGTAGGTCACGGGACCGACCTCCGTCATGCCGTGATGATCGAAGACGGCAGCCTGGGGCCAGACCGTTTCGATCTGCTCGCGGGTGGTCGGCACACTGCCGCCCGGCTCGCCGGCGACAATGATCTTGCGTACGGCCAGCGAGGCCAGATCGATCTGCTGCTCGACGGCGACGCGGCCAAGGTGAACGGCATAGGTGGGCGTGCAGCAGAGGACGTCGACCGCGTTGTCGCGCATGGCCTGCAAGCGGGCTAGGCTGCTGAGCCCCCCGCCCGGCAGGCAGCGACAGCCCATCTGGCAGGCCGCCTCAAACGCCGTCCAAAAACCCAGGAAAGGCCCAAAGGAAAAGGCGAAGTACAGAGAGTCGGCCGGAGTCACTTCCGCAGCGGATAGGACCTGCTTCCAGTTGTCCAGCATCCATTGCCAACTTTGGGGCGTGTCGAGCCAACGCAGCGGCGCCCCGCTGGTGGCACTGGTCTGCGTGAAGCGGTTGTAGCTGCCCAGGGGAAAGGTAAGGTTTGTGCCGTAAGGCGGATGGGCCTGCTGATCGGCGGCGATTTCCTTCTTCCGCGTGAAGGGCATGCGACAGAAGAACTCGGCCAGGTCTCGCAATTCGCCGCAGAGGCCCGCCTGCCGCAGCCGCGGCGCGTAGAAGGGATTGCTCGCCGCCAGGGCTTGCAGGAGCTTGCGAAGTTCTTGCAACTGGTGCGCGGCGATCGCTTCGCGGCTGGGAAATCGCTCGACCATCATACCCGCGTCTCGACCGGCTCCGTCCGTACAGCAGCCGTCGGCGCGTGTGGCGCAGGGGCCGGTTTATAAATGGTCACCAGGGCCGCGCCCGCGATCGCAAGCACGATGCCCAGGTAGAACGGCCAGGCAATCGCTCCCCAGCCACCTTTGGGCGGGGCGGTGATCAGGCCGACTACGGCGTTGACGATCGGCGCCCCGGCGAAAACGATCGTCATCACTACGGGCGGCTTGCCGCCGGCCCCGAAGGCCAGCAGCACCGTAAACGCGCCGATCGCGCCGGCCACGCCAGCCACCAGCGACCACCAGGAGCCGGAGGCCGTGAAGCTCCAGTCGGCGCCTTTCATCCACAACAGCGCCAAGGGTGCCAAGACGGCCGTAAGAAAATAGGCGATGCCGACAAACAAGAATGCCTTGTAGCGGCCCAGTAGCGGGTCTTTCATCTCCGCCTGGCCGGAATGCAGAAAGATGCCGTACACGCCCCAGGCGGCGACCGTCATCAGGGCATAGGCGATCCAGGCGATACTCGATTGTTCAGATTGCGTGGGCATATTTGGGTTTGCTCCTTTACGTAAGGGAGATTTTACTTGTGGAGTGAGCCGTTTTGTAGGGTGGGACTCGTGTTACTCGGCCCACCCTACTTTACTTCTAACAACTCCGGGGGCGCGGCCTCGATCAGCCGATCGATCGATTCGGGAATGGCGATGGGCGTCATGTGGCCGCTGGCAGGATCGATCGACACGCAGACCACGGTGATCGAGCCGACGGCGGCGACATCCGCCTCGCCCTGCTTGCAAAAGCGGAACTCGTACGTAACTGCTTTCGACCGCTTCTCCCGCACCAACAGGTGTACGTTCAGTTCATCCTCGAAAGACAACGGGGCGCGGTAGGTGCATTCGGCGTGTACGCGCGGCCACGACACGAGCGCATCGCCGTTGACGGCATGCACCGAGAGGCCGAGTGAGCGCAGGAACTCGTGTTCCGCCCGTTCCATATAGCGGAAGAAATTGGCGAAATGCACGATTCCGGCCATATCGGTATCGGCGAACTCGACGCGCTGCCGGCAATGGAATTCATAAGGCATGGCGAAGTCAAAATACGAAAATCGAAGCACGAAATACGAAATAAATTCAAATTACAAGTGATTTCGCCTCGTATTCTACGCACGAGTTGATTATTTTCAATGGAAAGTGCTAAAATTGCCAGGGAAGGCAGTCTTGGCGCAAATTTCGAGTGTGGTATACTTTCCGTGGATGCGGCGAGTTCGCTGGAATCGCGGCTGAAAGCCTGCGACCCCTGGCGGATTGGCGAACTACTGGCCGAATAAGGGGCGACCGACGAATAACTTCCGGATTCGGTTGGCCTGCCTTAAGCCTTCTAGGCTGGGCATGTTTGCCGCCGACATGCCTAGCCTAGAAGGCTTATGGCATGCCACCTTCGCAGAAGCACCGAGGTTATTTATCGTCCGGTCCTAAGCGGCATCCACCTTCTACCCCGGCGACAACGGGCTTGCCCCGCTTTCCCCATCGGGCGATCCCAACCTCGTTACCCGCTCGGGCGAGGTCAACTCGTCGAACTCCTGGACGCTAAGCCAACCGTGCGCGACGACGAACTTCTTCAGCGTCTGGGTGGTATCGCCCTTGGCCTGCTGTAGTTGCTCCGCCAGGTGCTCGGCCTTGTCGTAACCCAGCCGCTCGACCAGCGCGGTCAAAGTGGCGGTGCTGTTGTGGACGTGCAACAGGCATTGCTCGCGGTCGGCGGCGATACCCGCCACGCATTGCCGCGTGAAGATCTCACAGGCATTGGCCAGCAGGTCGAGCATCGTCAGGAGGCTGTCGGCCACCAGCGGCAGAAACTGGCTCAGTTCCAGATTGCCCCCACAGACCGCCTGCACGATCATGAGGTCGTGGCCCATCACGGCTATTGCCGCCTGGGCCACGGCCTCGGGAACCACCGGGTTCACCTTGCCGGGCATGATGGAGGAACCGGCCTGGCGGGACGGCAGCTTGATCTCGCCTAACCCGGCGTGCGGGCCAGAGGAGAGCAGCCGCAGATCGTTGGCGCACTTCAGCAGGTTGCCGGCCAGCGCGCGGAGGATGCCGCTGACCTCGATGAAGACGTCGGCGTTCTGCGTGGCCTCGACGAGGTTCTCAGCCCGGGCCAGGCCCAGGCCCGTGATCTGCCGCAAATGTTCGACGACGCGGAAGACATAACGCCGCGGGGCGCCGAGTGTGGTGCCGATGGCCGTGCCGCCCATGTTCACCACGCGCAGCCGCTCTTCGCACTTATAGATTCGCCAGCGGTCGCGGCCGAAGGCCTCGGCGTAGGCCGACATCTCGTGGCCCAGCGTCATGAGCACGGCATCCTGCAACTCGGTGCGGCCGATCTTCACGACGTCGGCGAATTCCTTCTCCTTCTGCTGGAAGGCCTCCATCAGCCCAATCACCTTGCGCTGCAACTCGCGCAGGCCGTAGATCGCCGCCACACGGAGGGCCGTGGGATAGGCGTCGTTGGTCGATTGGTGGCGGTTGATGTCGTCGTGCGGGTTGACGCGTTGGTACTCGCCCAGCGGCTGGCCGAGGAGTTGCAGCGCCCGATTGGCCAGGACCTCGTTCACGTTCATGTTCGTCGAAGTGCCTGCCCCGCCTTGCAGGGCGTCGACCACGACGTGTTCGTCGAGCCGGCCGGCGGTCATCTCTTCGCAGGCGGCGGCAATAGCGGCAAATTTCTCGTCATCGGCCCAGCCGAGTTCGTGGTTCGTCCGTACGGCGGCCAGCTTGACCGCGCCGAAGCCGTGTACCAGCCGCCGATGTACCGGCCTGCCAGCGAGGGGAAAATTCTCGATCGCCCGCAGCGTATGGATGCCCCAGAGAACGTCGGCGGGAACTTCACGAGCGCCCAAGAGGTCGGTTTCACAGCGGTAATTGGTCATAGTGGCGTTCGCCGCGGGACAAGATTGGTAATTTCGATGGGCTTACCGGTTTTGCACGCAAAATTTACGAGAATTATGATCGCACAAGAATGGATTGTTGCCAAGGGTGCGGTCTGGCAGTTGTAGGGTGGGACCAGATCGCGTAGCGAGCGCAGGCCCACCATTATTAGCCAGAAATCAGGTTATGGTGGGCCTGCGCTCGCTACGCGATCTGGTCCCACCCTATTCCGATCTGTCTATTCTTGCGACACTTATTGATTCGCCGGCCCTAAGCAGCGCCCAGCGGTCTGCGGAATTTTTGAACTCACCCGTTTGGCGGCATCTAGCCAGCGCAACACTTTGTTTCAAAGTTTTAAACAGTCTCAGCGCGCCCGACAGGGGATCTGCGCACCAATTCGTGGAAATCCCCGCACCTGGCGAGCAAGAATTCAAGCGTGCGGCGACGGTTGTTTCAAATGTCGCGCGCGCAAGAGCGGAAGTTCATCATCCAACGTGATGGCAAGTTCGTCGCGCTTTGAAGGGCCGCATTGGCTTTATAGGAAATTCGCCTGAATGTTCGCCTCGAATGCTCTTGCCGGAGGTGCCGATTGTAAGCTAAACTGCGCAAAGTTCGCCGCGAAATCCCCCCGCATGGGTTTGCGACGACAGGGAGGCATCTGCGGACGAAAGGAATCAATTCATGCAGGCGACGCTTGGCGAGCTGGCCCTTCTGGTAGGTGGCGACGTGCTGGGGGCAAACGATCTGGTGCTTCACGGGGCTGCATCCCTGGGCGAGGCCTTGCCGGGCCAGATTACGTTGCTCGATTCTGCCGATCGGTCCCGCAGCCTGGCCGGCAGCCAGGCCTCGGCCGTGGTCTGCCCCCGCTCCTTCGTTCCCGACGAGACGCCGGCCATCCAGGTCGACGACGTCCACCGGGCGTTCTCGCGGATCGTGGGCCATTTTCAACCCCCGCGTCTTTCCAAGCGGATCGGCGTCAGCCGGCTGGCTGCTGTCAGTCCCACCGCAGCACTGGGGGTCAGCGTCGACATTCACCCTTTTGCCACGATTGGCGACGACGTGAAGATCGGCGACGGCTCAACCATTCACTCCGGCGTACACATCATGGCCGGCTCGCAGATCGGTGAGGACGTGACGATATTTCCCGGCGCGGTGTTGTATGAGAATACGGTCGTCGGCCCCCGCTCGATCATCCACGCTGCGGCCGTGCTGGGCGCCTATGGATTCGGCTACGACCAGGTCGAAGGCCGCCATTGTCGTTCGGCCCAGTTGGGCAACGTGGTTCTGGGCGCGGACGTCGAGATCGGCGCCGGCACGACGATCGACCGCGGCACCTACGGCCCGACGCTGATCGGCGAGGGGACGAAAATCGACGATCAGGTGATGGTCGCGCACAACTGCCGCCTGGGCCGGCACAACATGTTGTGTTCGCAGGTCGGCATTGCCGGCAGCGCGACGACGGGCGATTACGTCGTCCTGGCGGGGCAGGTGGGCGTCCGCGACCATGTCCATGTCGGTAGCGGCACGGTCGTGGGGGCCAAGGGCGGCATTGTCAACGACGTGCCTGAGGGGAGCCGCTACATAGGCATCCCCGCCACGCCGGAGCGCGAGCAGAAGCTGCGCCTGGCGGCGGTTTCCAAACTGCCGGAGATGCGGCACCAGCTCAAGGCCCTGCAACGAACCGTCGACAAGCTCGTGGAGCAGATCGCCGCCATGGAGAAAGACGACGCTGAACAACGACCAGCAGCGTAAGAAAAATACGAAATACGAATTCCGAAATCCGAAACAAATTCAAAACACAAAACGGGAAATGATGGAAACGGGAACCACGAAAGACACGAAATACACGAAAGAATCTTCTTCTTTCGTGTCTTTCGTGGTTCCCCTGTCTTGGTTCTCGTCGCGCCGCGTGAATTGCCTCTGTTTTGAGATTTCAGATTCCGTATTTTGAATTTGTTTCGTATTTCGAATTTCGTGCTTAAATCGCGTATGCAACCTTCCCTTTCAGCGATTCCCACGCCACCCACGCCGATTCCCCCCCGTATCGGCCTGATGGCTGGCTGGGGACGCTATCCGCTGCTGGTGGTCGAGGCCCTGCGGCGGCAGGGATCGGAAGTGTTCTGCCTGGGCGTTGTCGGTCACGCCGACCCCAAGTTGGCCGAAATCTGCCGGGACTTTCAATGGAGCGGGCTGGGCCGCTTCGGCGCCGCCATCCGCTACTTCAAGCGACATGCCGTGACCGATGTGATCATGGCCGGCAAGATCCACAAAGTAGTGCTTTTCCAGCCCTGGATGATCGTGCGGAACATGCCCGATCTGCGCACCATCCGCATGTTCATTCCGCACTTCCTCACGCATAAGAAAGACAACAAGGACGACACGCTCCTGGGCGCGATCGTGCAGGAGTTCGCCCGCGAGGGCATGCGTTTCGGCCGGCCGACCGATTACGCCGCCGAGTTGCTGGTGGGCAAGGGGCAGTTGACCCGCCGTGGACCGTCGGACCGGCAATGGAGAGACATCCATTTTGGCTGGAAGCTGGCCAAGGAGATGGGCCGGTTGGACGTAGGTCAGAGTGTGGTGGTGAAAGACCAGGCGGCAATGGCCATCGAGGCCGTCGAAGGCACCGACGAGTGCATCCGCCGCGCCGGCCTTTTGTGCCGGGCCGGTGGGTTCAGCGTCGTGAAGGTGGCCAAGCCGCAGCAAGACATGCGCTACGACGTGCCCACGGTCGGCATGCACACGGTTGAGAACATTGCCACGGCCGGCGGACAAATTCTTGCTATCGAGGCCGCTCGGACCATCCTCCTGGACGGGGCCGAAGTAATCGACTTCGCCGACCGCCATGGCCTGGTGATCGTAGCCATCGAGGATGAAGCGGTTAAGCCGTAGGCCGAAACATGCGCAGCGCAGTTCCGGCATGGTTGTGGAGGGAGTCTGCCGGAACTGCGCTGCGCTTGTTCCGGCCTACGATTTATTCCGCCCTGCAACTGGACTGACCCGGAGGTCCATCCTACAATTCGAGCGATGTAAGGCGGACTAAAGTCCACCTTACGAGAAAACATGGAACCTCCCTATGAGACTTATCGCCTACCAGACTGATCGCGGGCCGCGGGTTGCCGGACTGCGCCGCGAGGAAATCATCGACCTGCATGACGCCGATCCGTCGCTGCCCAGTTGCCCCAAGGCGCTGCTGGCCCAGGGGCCGGAAGCAATCGCACGGGCGGAAAAGGCCCTGGCCGCCGGAGAACCGGTGACCGGGCCAGTGACATGGCTGCCGCCGATTCCCAGTCCGGAGAAGATCATCTGCATCGGCTTGAACTATGCCGATCATGCCCGGGAGACCAAGGCCGCCGTGCCGCCGTGCCCGGTGGTTTTCAACAAGTTGCCCACGACCTTATTGCCGCACGAAGGGATCGTCCGCTTGCCGCGGGTCAGCGAGCAGGTCGATTATGAGGCCGAGTTGGTGCTGGTGATCGGCGGCCGTGGCCGTTATCTTGCCGAATCTGAGGCCCGCGCGTACATCGCCGCCTATACCTGCGGCAACGACATCTCGGCCCGCGATTGGCAGAAGAACAAGCCCGGGGGACAGTGGTTATCCGGCAAGAGTTTCGACACCTTCGCGCCCTGCGGTCCCTGGCTGGTCACGGCCGACGAGATTTCCGAGCCGGGAAAGCTGGCGATCAGGTTGCGACTCAACGGGCAGGTGATGCAGGAATCGAACACGGCCGAGTTGATATTCCCGGTCGATCACCTGGTAAGCTACATCTCGCAGTTCTGCACTTTGAATCCGGGTGACTTGATTTTCACCGGCACACCGGGCGGCGTCGGCATGGGGCGTCACCCGCCCGTCTACCTCAAGCCTGGCGACGTGACCGAGGTTGAGATCGAGCGGATCGGCGTACTGCGCAACCGCTTCGAGGCGGAGTGAGTTACTTGTTCCAAGGGGGCTGTAGGATGGACTTTAGTCCGGCGCCGTGTGTTGGCGGACTAAAGTCCACCCTACGTGCAAGTCCTATCAGGTCAGCACTTCTCTCAACGTCAGTTCGAAGAAGGCCGAGCGCACGCGGTCTTCCAAGGCGCGATTGATCCGCCGGCCGGGCACGTTCAGTTCGGATTGGAGGTCTTCGATCACGTCGCCCGACTCCGCCCAGCAGTCGTCCTCCACCACTTTGATCAGGGTCGGCAGGATCGAGTTGCTCCCATCCCAGCGGCCGTCCTTGCCGATGCCCTCGCCGCGGACGCCGATCTCGCCGTCGGCAAGTTTCTGCAACATGTGCTGCACTTTGGCCACCGTGCAAACAATCTTGCTGATCTTTTCCTCGGGCGGGTCGTCGCTATCGAGGATTGCATCTCGGTCCTCGTCGCAGGCCTCCTCAAGCAGTTCCTGCCGCTTGGCTTTGTAGGCGACGTATTCTTCATTCTGGTCGTAACCCGTGAATACGAATCCTTCGCGCCCAGCGTCAAGACAGCGCCGCAGCGAGGGTAAGTCCGGCAACGGTCCGACGTCCAACACCGGCACGCGCGCGAGCGGCAGGACCGGCAAGCGTGTCGCGTCAAGAATTTGGCCGTTGGCCATGCGCAGAGCAAAGGCAACCAGCCCATGGCCCTCAGGCGGAAAATCGGAGCGATAGTCGAAATCAGGATGGTTACCCACGGCCTCGAAGTAGAGCGTGTCGCCGTCGTCCAGCAGGGCGTGCAGGGCATCCCAGTCGGTGTTGTCCCACACCGTCTTGATCGGTTTTCCCAGCGATGGGAGATCGAGAACGCCGTTACGGGAGTAGAATACGAGGCAGTTTCCCCTGCGTTGAGCACCCACGTTTTGGCCGTCGTATTTCTCGGTCCTGGTCATCGTCAGATTCCGATGGGCCGGTAGCAGGCGGTTGAGGTTGCGGATTTTGGGAAAGAACACTTCGGCGGCAAAGGCCGCTCCCGTCAAGACAATCCCGGGGTGTTGTTTGGCGTTGCCCTTAAAGACCTGTTCGATCATGCTAACCGTCTCATTTTCCTCCGATGTTTCCTGGAAATTGTAATTGAGAAGTGGGCGGGGTTCAACTGAAGAAATATGTTTTATCACCACCAATGAAGGTGGAACGTCCAGCAAATACGGGAAATTTACATTAAAAACAGGCCGGCCGCAGTTGACAGGATGGCTGCGAACCGCATAAATTAGCAGTTGGCAGGATTGTGCCTTCTCGCGGAAGGCGTCCGCGCGGGGCATTTACGGATGATCTCTCGGCGGCGGCGGAAGATTCGCTGCACAAGTGAGTAAGGGAGGATCCCATGGACGAGTTGCGGGATGCGGAACCCGTTTCGCCCGAATTACTGGGCCTCGTTCCCCAGACGTTGGCCGAGGCTGAAGCCCTCGCCGTTTCCATTGAACGGGCCGTTCAGGAAGAGACCGCCGGGGGAGTGGCCAATCTTTCGGTAACTGTCCGCGGCAATTGCATCTGGCTGCACGGCTCGTGTTCCAGCTATTACTGTAAGCAGTTGGCACAGCATGCCGCCATGACCGTTCCCGCCGGCGTACATCTATCAAATTGCATTGAGGTTGACTGAACAAGTACCGAACCAGCGTCGCGTGGCGATTACCGTGCGCGGTGTTGTCCAAGGCGTCGGGTTTCGTCCCTTCGTCTATCGTACCGCCCGTGGTTGTGGGCTGATCGGCTGGGTGCAGAACCAAGCCGACGCCGTGCGTCTGGAAGTCTGCGGACCCGCGGTTGACGTTGCCAACTTCCTGGGCTTGCTGCGCAGCGATGCCCCAGCCCAGGCACAGATCGACTCGGTCGAGGTCGAGGAATTTCCGCCCGGCGAAAGCTCCACGATTGGCGCGGGCTTCGAAATTCGCTTGGCCGCGGGCGATGCGTCGCCGCGACCGACTATTCCCGCCGATCTGGCCACCTGCGATGCCTGTCGCCAGGAGATTCGCGATGCGCATCAGCGGCGGGCCGGCTATCCTTTCACCAACTGCACGAATTGCGGCCCGCGCTGGTCGATCATCCGCCAGTTGCCCTACGATCGGCCGCGAACTTCGATGTCTCGATTCCCCATGTGTCCGGCATGCCAAGCCGAGTACGATGACCCGGCCGATCGCCGTTTTCACGCCCAGCCGATCGCTTGTCCCCAGTGCGGGCCGCAGTTGCGATTGCTGGATGCCCGCAGCCAGGTCCGGGCGGAGCGCGAGGGGGCGTTGCAGGCCGTCGTGGACGCCCTCTGCCGGGGCCAAGTCGTGGCCCTACAGGGACTCGGCGGATTCCAACTCCTCGTCGACGCGACCGATGTCGATGCTGTGGCCCACTTACGGCGAAGAAAACACCGTCCCGACCGGCCGTTCGCGCTGATGTTTCCCTCGCTCGACGCTGTACGGCAATGTTGCCTGGTTTCCGAAGCAGAGGCCCGCGAGTTGTTGTCGCCGGCCGCGCCTATTCTCCTGTTGCGGCGGATAGAGGACACGGCTTCCAATGTATCCGGCACACTCCGTGTGCCGTCGCCAAGCGACACACGGAGTGTGCCGGATACATTACCCAAGAGAATTGCCGCGAATGTCGCCCCGGGCAATCCCTACTTGGGCGTGATGCTGCCCTACACGCCGCTGCACCACCTGTTGATGGAAGCAGTCACGCGGCCGCTGGTTTGCACGAGCGGCAATCTCTCCGAGGAACCGATGGCTATCGAGATCGACGACGCCCTGCGCCGTCTCGGCGGCCTGGGACGAAAGACCAAGGAACCGATCGCCGATTTGCTCCTGGTCCACGACCGCCCGATTGTGCGGCCCGTGGACGATTCCGTCGCCCGCATCGGTCCCGACGGTCTCCAGGTATTGCGGCGCGCCCGCGGCTTCGCGCCGCTGCCGATCAAGCTCAGTTTTGCCGCGACCACGGTCCTGGCCGTGGGCGGACACTTGAAAAACACCGTGGCCTTGACCGTTGGTGGCCGGGGACCGGCCTCGGTCGTGCTCAGCCAACACATCGGCGATCTGGAAAGCTCGTTGAGCCTGGACGTCTTCCGTCGGGCGATCGACGACCTGCTGGAATTCTTCGCAGTGACGCCGCAAGCGGTAGCCTGCGATCTGCACCCCGACTACGCCTCGACGCGACATGCCGGCGAATTGGCCCGTCGCTTCAAGGTCCCCCTTGTTCGCGTGCAGCATCATCACGCCCACGTGGCCGCCTGCATGGCGGAACATCTCCTGGAGGGGCCCGTGCTGGGACTTGCCTGGGACGGCACGGGCTTTGGCACGGACCGCACGATCTGGGGCGGCGAGGCCCTCCTGTGCCGCGGCCCCGATTGCCGTCGCGTGGCCCATCTGCGAACCTTCCCCTTGCTGGGCGGTGATCGGGCCGCCCGCCAGCCGCGACGTGTGGCCACGGGGCTACTGCACGAAATCATGGGTGCTGAGGCATTCACCGGAAAACAAGCGGAAGACCTGTCTCGCATCGCCGGCGGCCAGTGGTTCTCGGAGCCCGAACTACGAATATTCTGGGCCATGCTCGCCCGGGGGCTGAATTGCCCTCGCAGCAGTAGCATGGGCCGGCTGTTCGACGCCGTCGCCGCCTTGTGCGGACTGGGACAGGAAATGACCTTCGAGGGCCAGGCAGCGATGAAACTGGAGTTCGCCGCGGAGCCGGGGGTCATGGATGCGTACTCGATTCCGCTTCGAGTGTCGACAGACGGCCTCGTTGCCGACTGGGGGCCGATGCTCCGCCAGATCCTGGACGAACGACTCCGGGGCGAACCAGCGGGCCGCATCAGTGCCCGTTTCCATAATGGATTGGCCCAACTTGCCGTCGATCTGGCTCGGAAGGCCGAATGCGGGCAGGTCGCGCTAACCGGCGGCTGTTTTCAGAATATGCTGTTGACCCAGCGGGTGCGAACGCGTTTACTAGAGAGCGGGTTTACGGTTTTTACTCATCAGCGGGTTCCGCCCGGCGATGGCGGGATTGCCCTGGGACAGATCTTCGTCGCCGCCCGACAGATGCAAGGATCGATCGATGTGTCTGGGAATACCCGGTAAAGTGGCAGAAACCTATCAGCAGAACGATCTGCCCATGGCCAAGGTCGAGTTTGGCGGCATCCGCAAGGAAGTTTGCCTGGCCTACGTGCCCGAGGCCGTCGTGGGCGACTATGTGATCGTACACGTGGGCTTTGCCTTGAGCCGCATCGATGAGAAAGAAGCCGAGGAGATCTTCTCGTACTTGGAACAGATCGGGGAGGCGGAGAAAGATCTTGGACCTTAGTTCTTAGACCTAAACCTCAGACCTAAGACCTAAGATCTAAGCTCTAAGACCTATGAAGTACCTTGACGAATATCGCAACGCCGACGCGGCCAAGCGGCTGGCGGCGGCCATCGCCCGGGCGACAACGCGCCCGTGGAACATCATGGAGGTCTGCGGAGGGCAAACGCACGCCATCCTGCGATTCGGGCTGGATGAGATGCTGCCGGCGGAGATCAATCTGATCCACGGTCCCGGATGCCCGGTCTGCGTCACGCCCATAGAGATGATCGATCGGGCCTTGGCCATCGCCGCGCGGCCGGACGTGATCTTCTGCTCCTTTGGCGACATGCTGCGCGTGCCAGGTTCCGCCAAAGACCTTTTCACGGTAAAGTCGGAAGGGGGCGACGTGCGGATTGTCTATTCGCCCATGGACGCTGTCAGCCTGGCCCAAAAGAATCCGGGCAAGCAGGTCGTTTTCTTTGCTGTCGGTTTCGAAACGACCGCGCCGGCCAACGCCATGGCGGTGGTCCAGGCCGCACGTCTAGGGTTGGCGAACTTCTCCGTGCTCGTTTCGCACGTACTGGTGCCGCCGGCCATGCGCGCCGTGCTCTCGTCGCCCTCCAACCGCGTGCAAGGCTTCCTGGCCGCAGGCCACGTCTGCACGATCATGGGCACGCGGGAATATGAGCCGATCGCCGCGGAATATCACGTCCCCATCGTGGTCACGGGTTTTGAGCCACTGGATATCCTCCAAGGCGTATTGATGTGCGTCGAGCAACTCGAAGAAGGCCGGGCGGTGGTCGAAAACCAATACGCCCGCGCCGTGCGCAGCGAGGGCAATCGGGCCGCCTTGCAGATGTTGAAAGACGTGTTCGAGGTCGTGCCGCGGAAGTGGCGCGGGATCGGCGAAATCCCCGGAAGTGGCTGGTCGCTCCGCGCGGTCTATACTGAGTTCGACGCCGATCATCGTTTCAACGTCACTCACATCACGGCCGAGGAACCCGCAGATTGCATTGCCGGGCTGGTCTTGCAGGGCCAGAAGAAGCCGCACGAGTGTACGGCCTTCGGCGGCCGCTGCACGCCGGACCATCCGCTGGGCGCTCCCATGGTGTCGTCCGAAGGAGCCTGTTCGGCCTATTATCGTTATCGCCGCCAAAGCTGAGTACTGAGTACTGAGCACTGAGTACCAAAAGCTTCATATCCCACGTCCTACGCCATGTCCCAACCTGACTCACCAGACTTCACGCTCTCCTGCCCGCTGCCGATCGTCGAGCATGCCGCGGTCCAGCTTGCCCACGGCGGCGGTGGACGATTCATGCGGAACCTGATTGAAGGCATCTTCCGACCGGCCTTTGCGGACGATGGGCCGGTTTCGCCCGCCCACGACAGCGCCGTAGTGGAAATCGCGGGCGGGCGCCTGGCGATGACCACGGATACGTTTGTGGTCCGGCCGCTGTTCTTTCCGGGTGGCGACATTGGCAAACTGGCCGTGTACGGCACGGTGAACGACCTGGCCATGTCCGGCGCCAGGCCACTCTACCTCAGCGCAGGCTTCATCCTCGAAGAGGGCCTGCCTATGGACACGCTGCGTTGCGTGGTCGATTCGATGGCCAAGGCCGCCCGCGAGGCGGGTGTGCGGATCATTACCGGCGATACCAAGGTCGTGGATCGTGGCAAGGGCGACGGCATCTTCATCAACACGGCCGGCATCGGGCTGGTGCCGCCGGGAATCGACATTAATCCCCAGCGGGTCGGCCCCGGCGACGTGGTCCTTGTCAGCGGCGATCTTGGCCGGCATGGCATGGCCGTAATGTCGGTCCGCGAAGGGCTTGGTTTCGAGAGCGAACTGAAGAGCGATTGCGGATCGTTGGCCGGACTGGTCGAGGCGATGTCGGCCGTGGGCACGGATTTGCACTGCCTCCGCGACCTGACCCGCGGCGGATTGGCTGCAGCTCTGAACGAAATCGCGCTGGATGTACACGTCGGCATCGACGTAGAACAAACGGCGATTCCCGTTTGCGAGCCTGTGGCCGCGGCTTGCGAGATGTTGGGCCTCGACCCGCTTTACGTGGCCAATGAAGGCCGGTTGGTGGCCTTTGTGGCTGCCCAATCGGCCGAGCGCGTGCTGGACATTTTGAGTCGTCATCCGGCCGCGCATGGCCCGGCGATTATCGGCCGAGTGACCGATTCGCACCCGCGTTGCGTCGAGATCCGCAGTTCCCTGGGCGGTGGGCGAATCCTCGACCTGCTCTCGGGCGAGCAGATGCCGCGGATTTGCTGAGCGCGGTGCTGGTAGTCCCGGCTTTAGCCGGTTCTGATGGTATGCGTTCCGCCTAAAGGCGGTACTACGAGCGGTCGGCCCCTACAAGAATCGTGCAAGGTCAATTAGAATACTGGTATGCCCCTGTCACATGACGAACCGCCGCAGCCGCCCGAATCGCCGGACGAGTATCCGCTTTCGCCGGAGGAGCCGCCGCCGGAAGTCCCTCGCGTCCTGCCCGAGCCAGTGATCGATTCAGGCGAACCGGCGAAAGACACCGAGGCGAACCAGTTCACCTTGAGCGAATTGCTCTGGCTGGTAGCCATCGCGGCGGTGCTCATGAGTACGATCAGCAGCATCACGCGCTGGACGAAGACAGGAAATTCCCCGGCCAGTCTTACCGCCACGTATGCCGCGATCCTCGGCATCGCTACGTTGGCGAGCATGGTCGTACTGGCCTTGCTGCCGCCTTTGCGGCGGATCGTCACAGTAGGCTGGTGGGTATTGTTGAGTTTATATGTTGTCGCGGCGGTGGCCGCCGTATTGATGTCCCAAGTTAAGAGTGTCCCATGACAACAATCCATCGTTTATCAACCGGCATCGACGGTCTCGACGACCTCCTGGGCGGTGGCCTATTGCCGGGCACGCTGACCGTAGTGGTCGGCTCCACCGGCATCGGCAAGACCCAGTTCGGCCTGCAATTCGCCCGCGCCGGACTGAAGCAGGAGGGCCAGCCGGGTGTGGTGTTCGACATGACCGCCCGGGGCGATTCACAGAACCACGCCGACTACGCGCGGCGGATGTTCGGCTGGGAACTGGCCGCGGGCAACCCGGAGGCGCACGTCGAGTTATCCAACTTTTTCGCCGCCGATCGCGCCCGCGACGACTGCCTGCACATCTTCAATGCCCGCGGCCGCCGCGTCACCCGCCAGGACCTGGATTTCGACGCCTGGCACGATTGGCAGGCCCAAATGGCACGCCGGCTGAACACGACCATCGCCTTCTTCTATCGCAACTTCGTCCGCGGCGTGCGGCGCGCCGTGATCGACGGCATCGAACCGGTCGATCGGCCCAGCGATTCCGTGCAGGTCGACCTCTTCGAATATATCTATCACCAGATCTTGCGCAAGGAGTCCGAGTGGGTTGCCCGGGACCTTTTCCGCGAGCATTACCGGGAAAATGCCGCCGCCGTGGCGGGTCATGCCTACGATTCTCAAGCGATTGGCTGCATGCTGCTTTACACGTCGCATGAAACGACATTGGACGGCTTGATCGAGCGGTCGTTGGACGAAGGCGATCTGCTGGCCAACGCCAACACGATCATCCATCTGGGCAAGATCCGCGAAGGGATGCACTTTCGCCGGGCGATGTACGTGAGCAAGCACCGTGGCAGCGTTTGCCCCGACGAGATCATCCCCTACACGATCGACGATCGCGGCATCCACTTGGGCTCATGACTTATTCGCTAATCACGAGAACGTCCGCGAAACGACTTGCGTAATCCCATATCGAAATAAGTTCTAATACTATGTCCGGCCGAATCATTGCCATCGGCGACATCCATGGTTGCCTGGCTGCCCTGGAAACGTTGCTCTCCGCTATTGTTCCGCGCAGCGACGACACGATCGTCGCGCTGGGCGACTACGCCGACCGCGGGCCGAACGTCTCCGGTGTCCTGGAGCGGCTCATCGCCCTGGACAAGCAGACGCGGCTGGTTCCGCTGTTGGGCAATCACGACGAGACGATGCTCAGCATTTGCCGCGGCCGTCTGGATCTCCTGGGCGACTGGCTGATGTTCGGCGGCAATGCCACGCTTGCCAGCTACGCGACCCATAGCCCGGCGGGAATCTGGCCCACGCACCTCGAATTCCTCGCTCGTTGCCTTTTGGCGTTCGAGACCGAGCGGCACTTCTTCGTGCATGCCAATTACCGGGCCGACACGCCTCTGGACCGGTTGTCCCGCGAAGTGCTTCTCTGGGAGTCGCTCAAGCGGCACGTGCCGGGGCCGCACTTTTCCCGCAAGACGGCGATCGTGGGCCACACGGCCCAGAAGAGCGGCAAGATTCTCGACTTGGGCCACCTGAAGTGTATCGACACCTGGTGCTACGGCGACGGCTGGTTGACCGCCCTAGACGTGGAATCCGGCCGCTGCTGGCAGGCGGACAAGCAGGGAGTATTGCGGCAGTAGTTCGGGTTCCGGATCGGGTTCGCCGCACAATTAGGCTGGACAAGACAGGCCAATCTGTTAAAATTGCCAAACCAAAGTTGTTCGTCACAGTCCACAAGGCCCCACTCGGAGGCTTATCCTCCAGGAGAACGAATATGGCATTTCTTCGCAGCATGGCTCTTGCATTCCTGGGAATCGCGTTTTGTACGGGTTGCGGCGATTCCTCACCTAAATCGTGGGAAACGGGCAAGTCTCAAGCGTCCGGGCAGCGGCCATCCGCGGAGACGGCGAGCCCAAAGGCCGATGATACGGTGAACAACGATGACGCGGCCACAAGCGAGACCGCCAATCCGCACAAAATGACAAATCCGCATGGTGCGATGAACCCGCGCGGCGACATGATGATGCAGGCCGACGCCAAGGACCAAGTCCCGGAGAATGATGGCAAGCTCGACCTGGATACCGCACACTGGACCGTGCCGAAATCGTGGGTCCGCAAGGTCCCTAGGATGCCCAATTTCATCCTGGCCGAGTATGCTATCCCGAAAGCTGAAGGCGATAAGGCCGACGGTCGACTCACCGTGAGTGCGGCCGGAGGCACCGTCGAAGGCAATATCGATCGTTGGAAAGACCAATTCGGCAAGAAACCGGAGAAGGAGAGCCAGGAAACTATCGACGCCGGCAGCGTCAAAATCACGCTCGTCGATCTCACGGGCACGTTTAGCGACTCGATGGGACCTATGGCGCCGGCGGTGACCCGACCCGATTACCGCATGTTGGGCGCCATCTTCCAACTCCCCGGCGAACAGGAACTGCATTTCATCAAATGCTATGGACCGACGAAGACCATCGCGGCCCAGGCCGACGAGTTCAAGGGATTCCTTCGCTCGCTGAAAGTGGATAAATAACTTTATCACAGTGCATGCAGCTTAAAGCAGATAAGTAAATCGCATGGATTACGCCGCCTACACGACAGCCGACTTCGACCACAGTCCGCTGATGTTCTATTTCGAGACCACCACGGCTTGCGACCTGGTTTGCAAGCACTGCCGGGCTTCAGCGCAAGAGAATCCCGATCCCGCGCAACTCAATACCGAACAGAGCAAACAGCTTTTATCGCAGATTGCCCTGTTTCCTAAGCGGCCGATGGTGGTGCTCACAGGCGGCGATCCGCTGAAACGACAGGACCTGATGGAACTGATTGCCCACGGCCGCGGCGCGGGCCTGGAAATGGCCCTCACGCCGTCGGCCACGCCGCTGGCCACCAAGGATGCCTTCGCGCGGGTTTGCGAGGCCGGCATCAGGCGGTTGGGCATCAGTCTCGACGGTCCCAATGCCCAGGTTCACGACTATTTCCGCGGCTGGGAGGGCAGTTTCGAGCGGACCCGTGAAATGCTCTCGGCCGCCCGGGAATTGGGTATGGCCGTGCAAGTCAACACTTCGGTTTGCCGGCGGAATGTGGACTTGCTGGACGAGATGGCCGAGTTTCTCACGCCCTTGGGTATCGCCATGTGGGCCTTGTTCTTCCTCGTGCCCGTGGGCCGCGGCGTGGAAGAAGAACGGATCAAGCCGGAGGAGTATGAGCTCGTCTTCGAAAAGCTCTTCCAGTGGTCGAAGACCAAACCCTATGCCGTGAAGACGACCGAGGCCCCGCATTACCGGCGGTATGTCATGGAACGGGGCGGCAATCCCTTGGCAGGCCCGCACGGCGGCGACAGTTCCGAGCGTCGCGGTCACCGCGCGCCGTTAGGCGTGACCGACGGCAAGGGCATCATGTTCGTCAGCAACACGGGCGATATCTTTCCGGCCGGTTTCTTGCCTATCTGCTGCGGCCGGTTTCCTCACGACAACGTGGTGCAAGTCTATCAGAAGCACCCTGTCTTTCTCAGTCTTCGCACGCCCAGCGGCTTTAAGGGCAAGTGCGGTGTCTGCGAATACAACACGATCTGCGGCGGCAGTCGTTCCCGGGCCTTCGGCGTAACCGGCGACCCGCTGGAATCCGAGCCTGATTGCTTGCACATCCCGGAAAAACTTCGCGGTTTGCAGCCGGCGTGAATTGGAGTGCAGCAGTTCATTACCGCTTTTTGCCGAGTCCTGCGAGGCATTTCTCGTTTCGAGCCGAGCGAACTTTCATCTGCCGCTTTCATGCAATAGAAAGCAGCGAGCGCTGTTGGTTGTATCCGCAACGAAAGCGAAGAAATCCGGACCTATTACTCATCTTCTGCGGGCCAATCCGAGGGATTATCAGCCGGCCATGCAGATGGATCCGCAACCGGTTGCGGCAGTCGACCTTCAAGCCATTGCCTACACGTTCCTGGCTCAAAGTTCGGGTCTTTTAACTCAATCACCCATGAAAGAAAATCGCTTGGTCCACCATTCAGATATGGTGCCGGTGAAACCGGCATGAACACGGTCGGTAAGCGTTCGGTGAGCGATAGATAGTTTAGCACACAGCCAAGTTCTTGGACGACGCTCCAAGCAAGTGGATGTGTAATATTGATGTGGAACTTCACCCACCAGTTGCCGTTCTCGAAACGGCCCTTGCCGATGGAACCAGAAATGCCAGGGACTTTCCGAAGAAACTCGATGAGACTATCGAAATCGCATTCGTGCGACATAGCGGCTTTTGCTCGCTTTGGGTTATTTTAATCCTTCCCGATCCAACTTCGCAAACAGCGTTGCCAGCGACAGTTCGAAGCCCGGCAGCACGTCTCCCGCCGCAAGAACTTCGCCGGCCCCGAACTGGATCCCTCGGTCTTCCGCGGTATACGCCCAAGCCGTTCGAGTGTCCGGATCGATGTACCACACCAATCGAACGCCTGAGGTGAAGTAATCGCGGAGCTTGCGAGACATTTCCGCTTTGGTGTTACCGGGCGAGAGAATTTCGATCGCCAAGTCCGGCGCTACCGGGAAAATCTGCTCGCGAGGCACCTGCCGACCGACAAACCGCTCCCAGCGGATAAAAGAAACGTCCGGCGCACGGACCTGTCGCCCCAGAATCCGCAAGAGTCCGTCGGGGGCAAGCACGATTCCTAGATCATGGATTTCCAAATAATTCCAGAACAGATGGAGGATAAACCCCGCCAGCAACGCCTCCGGTGCTCCCATGATTTTCTCCACCAGCACGCCATCGATAAGTTCGCAGATCCGCCCGGACCGCGCATGGACGGCCACCAGATCTTCTTCGGTTGCATCGCCTGGTGTTGGCTTCATGAGGATCCGCTTTGGCGATACTCCGCCCAGTCGTACCAACATGTCCGCAACCGTCCAATCGTCCGGGATGGTAGTAGGCGTGATCGTAGCCATAATCGATTTCGCTGAGACCGGGTGATACACTTTACCCAAAGGGTAGTTCAATTATACCTCGACACAACCGTGGTTCAAGACACATTGGCAGTCTCCTCTGGTCTTTCATGTTGGAATCCGCTTAGGCGAATAAACGGTTCGAACTCCGTATGACGCATGAAGTTCAGCAGCAGCGGCGTGGTCATCACGGTTGTCGCCAGCGACATGATCGCCAGCATGCAAAAGACGCTGTCGGGGATCACTCCCAAATCGCGACCGACATTCGTCACCACAAGGCCCATCAGCCCCCGAGCGTTCTTCAGGGCACCGATACAGGCCGAATCGCGGGGCGGGAAGCCGCTCGTGCGGGCGGCGATCCAGCAACCGCCCAATTTCCCGGCCACCGCACAGGCCAACACGCCCAGCAGCAGCGCCCAGTGCGTCCACGTATTCAACGCGCCGATATTGGTCCGCAAGCCCGTGTAGGTGAAGAAGATCGGCAGGAAGAAGACCGTGAGGAAGTCGCGCACATGCCGGCCGAAGACCTCGCGAAAGTCGGTTTCGTCGGAAAGGACAGTGCCCAGCAGGAACGCGCCGAAGATCGCAAAGATGCCGATCTTGCTCGTGGCCAGCGCAGCCATGAACATGACGACCAGCAATAGCGGCACGACAATCCCGGAAAACGCGATGGCAAGCGCCGAGCGCCCATGCCAGCGAAGATGGCTGAAATTGAACTCCAGGCCCACGACAAACAACAATAGGATCAGTCCTACGTGGCTGAGAACCACGAAGGTTTCGGCAAGCGCTGGATCGAAGACGGCCCGGGAGGCTTCCGGGAAGAAATAGCCGAAACACGATGGTCCCAGGATGAGCCCGGCGGCAATGTCGCCCACCATGGCTGTCTGGGCGAATTTGCGAAAGATCGCGGCAAAGACCCGCGCCGCCACGATGATCACGATCAACTGCAGCAGTGCCTTAAGGAGCAACTCCTCGATCTCCATGGCTCCTGTGGATGCAGCGAAGGGAAACACAAACAGGTCTCCTGCGTAAATCGACATTGTTTTCAGGGAAGGCTTCCTTGCTGCGCTGAGTTAATTATCTTGACTCTTCATCCATTGGCATCTATTATTGACATGCACACCAGATATAAATCAACCCCCCCGCGTTTGGCTAAGAGCACAACCCCGCCCTGAGACCGACACGGCGTCGCACCCGCGCCTGCCCCCAGCCGCCTAGGGAGCGTACCCAGGAATCCCCACGTGAACCCCGAAACTTCCACGATTCTTGACTTCCAGCCACGGACACGCATCGTGTTCGGCGCCGGGGCTATCGAGCGCTTGGGGGAACTTGTCGGACAGTACCGTGGGACTCGCGTCCTTCTAGTCACCGACCCAGGAATCGTGGCGGCCGGACACGTCGAACGGGCCGAAAAGTCGCTGGCCGCCAAAGGTGTCCACGTCACCCGCTTTGAGCGAGTCGTCGAAAATCCGACCACCGAGGTGGTCGATGCGTGCGTGGACGTCGCTCGCCGTGAGCGAATCGATTTCCTCGTCGGCCTGGGCGGCGGCAGCAGCATGGATACGGCCAAGGGCTGTAATTTCCTGCTGACCAATGGTGGCCGAATGGAAAATTACTGGGGTGTGGGCAAGGCAAGCAAGCCCATGCTACCGCTGATCGCCATCCCCACGACGGCCGGAACGGGTAGCGAATGTCAGTCCTTCGCCTTGATTATGCATCCACAAACCCACGTGAAGATGGCCTGTGGCGATCCCAAGGCGGCAGCGCGGGTGGCAATCCTCGATCCCGAGTTGACGCTCACGCAACCGCCTTCCGTGGCCGCGGCCACGGGCATGGACGCGCTTTCCCACGCACTGGAGACGGCGGTCACGCGGCGGCGAAACCCGATTTCACAGATGCTCTCCCACGAGGCATTCCGCTTGTGTGCCTGTGGGCTGCGGCGGGTCCTGGATCACCCCGAGGATATCAACGCTCGAGCCGACGTGCTCATGGGAGCAGCACTAGCCGGCATGGCGATCGAGAACAGCATGCTGGGGGCGGCCCACGCAGCGGCTAATCCACTCACCGCGCGCTACGGCGTCATTCACGGTCATGCTGTCGGGCTGATGCTACCGGCCGTAGTACGATTCAACGCCAGAGATCCTATTGTGGCTCCGCTCTACCACCAGTTGGCCTTACAAGGCGGACTGATCGATCCGCACTCGGCCAACGGTACGCCGCCCGGGGAAAAGATTGCGGGTTTTCTCCGCAGTTTTCAGCAAGCGGCCGGGCTGCCGCGGTCGCTTTCCGACATCGAGGCATCCGACGGTGACATCGAATTGCTGGCCGCCGACGCGGCGAAGCAATGGACGGCAACGTTTAATCCGCGACCGGTCGGCGTCAAGGAATTTGCCGACCTGTATCGCGAAGTACTGACAGAAAACGAAGGAACCAAGCGCAAATGATCGCTGTTGAAGAGATCTCTCCGGAGGGCGCGGCCAAGACCACGGCCGGCAATTATTTCGTGGGCAATTACCCGCCCTTTTCATTTTGGAACGCGGAAGGCGCCCAATGTGCCCGGGCCGCGCTCGCCCAGCCGCCGGTCCCCGGCACACCCATGGGCATTTACGTCCACTTGCCCTTTTGCCGCCGCCGTTGCCATTTCTGCTACTTCCGTGTCTACACGGGCCGCGACGCCCGACAAGATCGCGTCGGCCAGTACCTCGACGCCGTGGAGCAGGAAACCGCCCTGTACGGTCAAACGCCCCTGTTGGGCGGCCGGCGGCCGCGCTACGTTTACTTTGGCGGCGGCACGCCTTCGTTCCTTTCCATTGAGCAGCTTACTCGGCTGTTCAATGGACTCCAACGACACTTCCCTTGGGACGAAATCGAAGAGATCGCTTTTGAATCGGAACCGGGCACGCTGACCGACGAGAAACTGCATGCCCTGAAGGGCCTGGGCGTCACGCGGTTGAGCATCGGCGTGGAGAATTTCGACGATGAAATCCTGCGCAGCAACGGCCGCGCGCACCTTTCGAAGGAGGTCTATCGAGCCTACGAGGTCGCGCGTGCCGCCGGCTTCCAGCAGATCAATATCGATCTGATCGCCGGCATGCTCAACGAAACCGACGTCAATTGGAAGGAGTGCGTCCGCAAGGCCATCGACCTGGAGCCAGAGTGCGTGACCGTCTACCAGATGGAGATCCCCTTCAACACGAAGATCTACAAGGAGATGCACGAGAAGGGCGAGATCGTCGCCCCCGTAGCCGACTGGCCCACCAAGCGGGCGTGGGTCGATTACGCCTTTGCGGAAATGGAAAAGGCCGGCTACACGATCACCAGCGGCTACACGGCGATTCGCAATCCGAGCGTCAACCGCTTCCAGTATCGGGAGTACCTGTGGCGGGGCGCCGACATGCTGGCCCTGGGCGTGGCCTCGTTCGGCCATTTCCGCGGCACGCACTATCAAAATGAGAAGGATTTCGGGCCATATATCGAACGCGCGGCCCGTGGCGAACTGCCCATTGCCCGTGGCATGGCTTTGAGCGACGACGACCGCCTGATCCGCGAGTTCATCCTGTTGTTGAAACTGGGGCGGGCCGATGCGGCCTATTTCCAGGGCAAATTCGGCATCGACATCTTGCAACGTTTCTCCGAGCCGTTGAATCGCCATGCGGCGGCCGGATATTTAACGTTCGGCGAAGATCGTGTGACGCTCACGCGGCAAGGGCTGCTGCGCGTCGACGAGTTGCTGCACGAATTCTTTCGCCCCGAGCACCGCACTGCCCGGTATACCTGAAGGGTTTGTAGGGAACATTTTGGACAGCAGGATCCGGCCATGAATTTGCCAGACGCGCGAGCGAACACGCAAGACCCGCGAGCAGAAGCGGTGCAGCCTCGCCCCACGCTCACCCTCGGGCAGATCGCGGCGCACGGTCCACCTCCCATCGACCACTGCGCGGCGCCCGACTGGGTGGAGCGGGAGAAGTGCGACCATTTCTTCGCCTTGCTCCGCGAGTTCTATGAAACCCTGCCCGGCTTGCCGGCAATCGAGGCGACGTTCGTCCCGACCGACTCGATCCCGCAACCGCAGCACGATTTGCTAGTGCATCTCCGCGACATGACTTCCACACTGACGCGGCATTACGGCGAGCCGCTCACGCTCAAGGTGCTGCACCGCCACCAGGGGCCACAGTGGTATCGGCGACACATCATCCTGGAAACGGTCCACTCGCTACAGCCGGTCGAATATGGAGCGATGCGGATTCTGCTCTCGCAACTGAGCGAGGCGGCTCGGCAAGAAGTGCTCGATGCCCGCTCGCCGCTGGGCGCGGTGCTGGCTCGACATGGACTCGCCTATCGGCATTGTCCCGGCGGATTCTTCAGGATTCGCTCGAACCGCCTGATCGAACAGTCGCTGGGGCTGCCAGCGCCCCAATGGCTGTACGGCCGCTGCAACTGTATGAGCGACAGCGCCGGGCGGCCGGTCGCCGAAGTCATCGAAGTCCTTCCCCCCGAAAAGAATGACGAATGACGAAAGGTAAGACATGAAATCGAACGAAGGGAATGAGAACGATTACGACGTGGTCGTTGTGGGCGGTGGCCCGGCCGGTTCGACATCTTCGGCTGTCCTGGCAATGCACGGACACAAGGTGCTGCTGCTGGAAAAAGAGAAGTTCCCCCGTTATCACATTGGCGAATCGCTGCTGCCGTTTGGGTATTTCCCACTGCAGCGGATCGGCATGATCGAGAAACTCAAGCAGTCGCACTTCCCGCGAAAGTATGCCGTGCAGTTCGCCAGCCAGGACGGGCGGGTCTCCGCGCCATTCTATTTCCACAAGCATTTGCAGCATGAAGCAGCCGTCACCTGGCAGGTTGTCCGCGGCGAATTCGACCAAATGCTATTGGAAAACGCTCGGGAAAAAGGCGTCGAGGTCCGCGAAGAAACCAAGGCCACGGGCATCCTCCGCGAGGGTGGGCGGGTTGTCGGCGTCACGGCCGCCGGCAAGGACGGGCGGGAGTATGAAGTCCGGGCCAGGATGACCGTCGACGCCAGCGGCCGCGACATCTTCACCCTCAGCAAGACCAACGGGCGGAAATGGGACCCCATGCTCAACAAGATGGCCGTCTGGACCTACTACCGCGGCGCGCTCCGCGACGCGGGGATCGACGAAGGCTCGACTACCGTGGCCATGGTGCCGGAGCGAGGCTGGTTCTGGTACATTCCCCTGCCCGACGACATGGTGAGCGTGGGCGTGGTGGCCGAGAAGGACTACCTCTTCGGCCAGCCCCGCGACCTGGCCGACATCTTCCTCGGCGAGGTCGAAAAGAACCTCTGGATCAAGCAACACCTGGCCCAAGGCCAGCAGTTCGGTAAGTTTCACACCACGCGAGAGTATTCCTACCGCGGCGAATATAGTGCCGAAGACGGGCTAGTGCTGGTGGGTGATGCCTTCGCTTTTCTCGACCCGGTCTTTTCCTCCGGCGTTTACCTGGCATTGAAAAGCGGCGAGTTGGCCGCCGACACGATCGATGAAGGCCTGCAGGCCGGCGACGTTTCCGCCAAGCGGTTTCGGTCGTATGCCGAGCGGATGTGCCGCGAAATCGAATCCATGCGGAAACTGGTCTATGTTTTCTATCACCAGAGCTTCAGTTTCGGCAAACTCATTCGTGCCAACCCGGACATCCGCGGCGACCTGACCGATTGCCTGATCGGCAACCTGGACAAGGATTTTCGGCAGTTGTTCCAGGCTGTGGAAGAGCAGACCGCCATTCCCGAGGCGCTTCCGCACGGCCGGCCGCGTCTGGCCGACCAGCGTGAGTCGCACGAAACTGTGGGGTGGGACCAGCGAGCCTAAGCGAGCGCAGGCCCACCAGTTTTGCTTGTAAGGCTGTCGGAATCGCGAAAAGCCTTTGGGACGTTGCCCTCGCTTGCGCTTCGGGTTAGTATGGTGTGTTTCGAAGTGTGGCGGCTGTGCCATAAATAATCCATCCTGCCCCAATCGAATGCAACCCACCCCAAAATCCTTCCGCCTCCACATCGGCCTGTTCGGCCGCCGCAACGCGGGCAAGTCGTCGTTGCTTAATGCGCTCACCAAGCAACAGGTCTCGATCGTCTCGCATATCGCCGGCACGACCACCGATCCCGTGGAAAAGCCCATGGAGATGCTGCCCATCGGGCCGGTGCTGTTCATCGATACGGCCGGCATCGACGACGAAGGGGCGCTAGGCGAACTGCGAATGCAAAAGACCCGGCAGGTATTCGACCGCACCGACCTGGGCCTGGTCATTGCCGCGTCGGGGGACTGGGGCCAATTCGAAGAGGGCATCCTCTGCGAACTGCGCGAGCGGAAGATCCCGGCCATCGTGGTCTTCAACAAGGCGGATCTTGCCCGGCCGTCCGCAGCCCTGCTGGAAGAACTCGGCCGCATGAAAATCGCTTGCGTGGAGACCGTCGCCACCGAAGGCCGCGGGATCCTCGATCTCCGCGAGGCCCTGATCAAGACCGTACCAGACGAGTTTCTCAACCCGCCGGCAATCGCGGCCGACCTGGTCCCGCCCGGCGAGATGGCCGTGCTGGTCGTGCCCATCGATATGGAAGCCCCCAAGGGCCGCCTGATCCTGCCACAGGTGCAAACCATCCGCGACCTGCTGGACGGCGACGGCATGTGCCTGGTGGTCAAGGAGCGCGAACTCCGCGACGCGCTCGAGCGGCTGCACCGCCCGCCCGCCCTGGTGGTGACGGACTCGCAGGCCTTTTTGAAAGTGGCCGGCGATACGCCGCCAGACGTCAAGCTGACTTCATTTTCGATCCTCTTCGCGCGGCAGAAGGGCAACTTGAGCCAGTTCGTCGAGGGGGCCATGGCCATCGAGCGGCTCAAGCCGGGCGATCGCGTGCTGGTGGCGGAGGCCTGCTCGCACCACGCCATCGGCGACGACATCGGACGCGTGAAAATTCCCCGCTGGCTGCGGCAGTTTGTGGGTGGGCCGCTGGAGATCGGCACCATGGCGGGCCACGATTTCCCTGCCGATCTGGATCAGTATCAGCTTGTTGTCCACTGCGGGGCCTGCATGTGGAACCGCCGGGAAATGCTCACTCGCATGCTCCGCTGCCGCCAGGCCGGCGTACCCATCTGCAACTACGGCCTGACCATCGCCTACACACTAGGTATTTTCCAGCGGGCACTCGAGCCATTTCCCGATGCATTGGAAACCTACCGGCAGGCCATCGAAGCGGGAAAGCGGTAGGGGCTCCACAAAAAGCAACCACGAAATACACGAAAGACACAAAAAAAGCAGTAGTTCGTTCATCGGGGGGGAACGGTCTCGGTCCTTGTGGTGCAGGCGTCCCGCCAACTCCACAATGTTCGTCAACCGCTCCTAATCGCCGCTTCGCTCGCCGCGTCAAAGAATCGCAAGTGCTCGGGCATTGCGACGGTCAGAACTTGCTGACCAACCGCCGGCCGGATACCGAATTGAGTGCGGGCAATGAGAGTATGCTCGCCGGTCTTTAGGTAAACGTGCGTCTCCGACCCTAGCCGCTCAATGGCCTCAATCACCGCCGGGATCACAAACGAGTCCTGCGTACTGTGTACTGAGTACTCAGTACTTAGTACTAAGTGCTCTGGACGAACTCCCAGCGTGATCGGCCTGCCGACATATGCTTCGATCATCAGACGGTAACATTCTGGAACTGGCAAGCGCGTATTCCCGGCAAGAATAAAAAGCCCGCAGCCATCATCGCGCTCGACGCGGCCGTCCAAAAAATTCATTCCCGGGCTGCCCAACAACGAGGCCACGAACCGATTGCCGGGCCGGTCATAGAGCGTTTGCGGGTCGGCTGCTTGCTGCAAGCGGCCGTCGCGGAGTACCGCAATTCGCTGGCCCAGGGCCAGCGCCTCGCCGGCGTCGTGCGTCACAAAGATCATCGGCACGCCCAGCCGTTGGTGCAGGCCGCGGATCTCCTGCCGCAACTGGCGACGGAGTGCGGCATCGAGGCTGGCCAGCGGCTCGTCGAGCAAGAACAATTTGGGGCGGCGGACGATCGCCCGGCCCAAGGCCACGCGCTGCTGCTGCCCGTAGGAGAGTTGGCCCGGCCGGCGATCCAATAGCTCGGAAATGCCCAAGACAGCGGCGGCCTCCGCCACGCGTTCGCGGATCTCGCCACGCGGGGTCCGCCGCAACTTCAGTCCGAAGCCCAGGTTGTCGCAGACCGACAAGTGCGGATACAGAGCGCCCTCCTGAAAGACCATGGCCACGTCGCGATCCCGCGGCGGCAACCGCTCCGCCGCACGGCCGGCAATCACGATCCGGCCGGTGGTGGGCTGCTCCAGGCCGGCCAGAAGTCGCAACGTTGTCGTTTTTCCGCAGCCGGACGGGCCCATGAGCACGAGCAATTCGTGGTCGTCGATCTTCAGGCAAAGATCGTCGACGCCCCGAATCTCGCCGGGAAAAATCTTGCACAGATGGGAAATTTCGACCGCTACCATTGACGAATTGTCGCATCATTGGCGGCTTTTTTCAATCTCCTCTGTCCCAATCCCCGCCGAGAACTTAAAATCGCCGCATGAGTTCATCGCCGTCCACTATTCGCTTGGGACCGTTGCGTCTCGCGCCGACCGCTGCCGGGGGCCTGTACTGCCTCGTTTCCATGCTGGGCTACAGCACGGCCAATGCCTGCATGCGCCAACTCAGTGAATTGCACAGCGTTTCCACCTGGGCCGTCTGCAATAAGGAACTGATCACCGTCGTGGCCGTCGGGCCCTGGCTGCTCCGGCAGGCCTGGCGGCGACAGAGCGGCTTTCCCACGGGACGCCCACTGGCCATTCTTATCGCCGTCGGCCTGGGGACCGAGCTGATCGGCAACATTGGCGTGCAGTGGGGGTACGAGGTTGTGGGCCTGGCCGTCATGGTGCCGGCCTACACGGGCTTCTTGCTCACGACCACGACGATCCTGGGCGGCGTTTTGCTGGGCGAGCGAGTTTCTGCCCGGAACCTGGCGGCAGTTGGATTGCTGATTCTGGCGGTTACCATGCTAGGTATTGCCGCCGCACAAGCGACCCCCGCCGCGGCCGTCCATCTGCCGGCCAGCCCGGCGAAAATCGCTGCCGCTATCGTCGTGGCCGCCGCCACGGGGATTGTTTTCTCACTGCTGGGCATCGCCATTCGGCATTGCGTCACCGGGACGACAAGTAACAGCGCCGTGGTCGTGATCATTACGGCAACAGGCGTCTTGACGCTCGGGCCTCTGAGCCTCGTCCAGGCTGGCGCGGCAAACCTGATGGCAACATCCTGGCAGCAATACGCGTTGATGTTGGCCGCCGGCGTCTGCAACCTTGTTGCTTTTTTTGCCCTGGTCCGCGCTCTGCACCTGACGACCGTCTTGCACGTCAACATGGTCACCGCCGGGCAAGTGGCTGCCGCGGCTATTATTGGCGTGCTGTTTTTCCGTGAGGTTTGCAGCGGTTGGCTCTTGCTGGGCGTCGGATTGATGATCGTTGGCATCCTCGCCTTCGGCAGCCCGGCCGATCAGGAGGCGATCGACGCACACGTGTGAGAGGCTATCCGCGAAGTCTCCCCTCGCCCGCCTGCTGTACCCAGCAGGATGGGAGAGGGGCGGGGGGTGAGGGCTTACGCGGCAAGACATCCGGAAAATGGCCGAGCCGAGAACTCGCCTGGTAGGGCAGCGCAATGGGCGACTGGCGAGACCAGTGGCCTTCCGCAAGTTTTACTCTCTGATTCCTTGATTTTCCTTGAATTACGGAAGCGGGCCTGTGTTCAGTTGCAGCAAGTGAAACAGTATGGGTGATGGATTTGCCAGGGATCTGCTTCATCTTTTGAAACAGGCCGCGAAGCGCGCGGGGAACTTGCCGCCTTTTCCCGCTGTGTTTTCGGGGTGGCAAAAATCGCGGCCGGAAAAACGGTGTTGCGCCTGATTAAAAAACTTGAAACGGATTGTTGCGCCTTCACCATGTCAAAAAATGGATGGGTTCGAAAAAAATTCCGAGCGCCAGCCAAGCCGGCCTTGATCGCAAAGCTTGCCAAACAAGGCCCCCCAACTCCCCAAGCGAAAAAACGGAGACCAACCTGACAAGCGGCCTGTTGATTTAGTCGTGATTCGTTCCCAGTGTGGCAAACGGGATTTGTTTAGCCGCGAAGCGGCGGCATGTAATAGTCTGGGGCGGAAGCCCTCGTCGTTACACACAAGTCGGAACGCGATCCCGTCCCGGGACGATTGAGGCGATGCGGCATACATTCATGTCAATTGTCCCTACGGGACTATGGACAACGTAGGTTAATTGGCTACCCAGCGATAAATCGCTGGGCTATTGTCAATTGCCCCTCCGGGGCATAAGACCGGCGGACTTGTGTGTAACAACGAGGGCTCACGCCCCGGGCTATTACATGTCGCCGCTTCGCGGCTGGCAAATCGATAGGCAAGCCGATAACTGGCGCGATGACTCGGCTGTGATGGCCATGCCGCTTAGCGAAGTTCGTTGGAGCACCATTTCGACAAGCTGGGGGGCCCAGGTTCGAGTCCCGTATCGCCATGACAATCTTGTCGCAATGCCGCAAGAGTTACTGTGACAGGATGGTCGTTCTTCCAATGACATCCTGGTCTTGTCGGTCCAGTCGATTCTGGCATAATGGAGCTTTATTCGACCACCTCCGACAAAACGGACTGAGGAGCAGTCGTGACCACTACGATATCCGAGCAATTCACGCTTCTGGCCGATAAGGCCGAGGCCACTCTCAAAGACCAGTCTGCGCGGAGCCCGGTTCGCATCCAGATCGGATCGGCCACCTGCGAACAGGCGGCCGGCGCGGACGAGGTGTTCGACGAGTTTCGCAAGCACGTCGCCGCTTCTGGGCGCAGCGATATCCTCCTGCACCGTACGGGTTGCACCGGCCGCTGCAGCCGCGAGCCCATCGTGAGCGTGTTTGTTCCCGGCCAGATGCCGATCAAGTACGAGCGCGTCGATCGAAACCTGGTACACGACATTTTCACACGTCACGTATTGGGCGGCCAGCCGGTACTGAGTCGCGTGCTCGACGGGCCGCTGGAACAGCTTGCCAAGCACGAGATCCTCATCTGCGGCAGCGAGCGCTGCTGCTGGAAGGGCGAGCAGCCGTTCGAAACGGCCATCCGCCTGACCCTGGCCGCCGCGGGTGTCGCCGAAAACGACGTGCGCGTGACGGTCGGCAGTTGCTTCGGCGCGTGCAACTCCGGCGATGCGCGGAGCCGCTCGCACATGCTCGTGCGGCCCGATAAAATCCTGTACCGTATCGAGGGCCAGGCCGACCTGGATGAAGTGGTCCGCCGGCACATTCTGGGCGGCGAGATCGTCGATCGTTTGGAAGTCCACGGCAAGACGATCGGCCGGAAATTCTTCGAGCTTTACGGCGACGTGGCCTTTTTCAACCGCCAGAGCCGCATCGCCCTGCGGCATAACGGCGTGCTCGATCCCGAGAGCATGGAAGAGTACTTCCATTACCGCGGCTTCCAGGCCCTGGCCAAGGTGCTGGAAAAGGGCGATCCGCAGTGGGTCATCAACGAGGTCACGCAATCGAAACTCCGTGGCCGTGGCGGGGGTGGCTTCGCCACGGGCCAGAAGTGGGCACTGGCCATCAAGGCCCAGGAGAAGACTCGCTACATCATCTGTAATGCCGACGAAGGCGACCCCGGCGCGTTCATGGACCGCAGCATGCTGGAGTCCGACCCGCTGAACGTGATCGAGGGCATGATGATCGGCGGCTTTGCCATCGGCGCGCAGCGGGGATTTTTCTATGTCCGCGCTGAGTACCCGATGGCCATCCGCCGCATCCAGCACGCCATCGACCAGTGCCACGCCTGGAACTTGCTAGGCAAAAACATCCTTGGCTCGGGGTTCGATTTCGACTTGGAAATCCGCCTCGGCGCCGGGGCCTTCGTCTGCGGCGAAGAGACGGCCTTGATCCACTCGATCGAGGGCCAGCGCGGGCAACCGCGGATCCGCCCGCCCTATCCGGCCGAGAGCGGTTTGTGGGGAAAGCCCACGGTGATCAACAACGTCGAGACGTTCGCCAACGTGCCCGCCGTGATCAATTACGGGGCCGACTGGTTCAGCCGTATTGGCACGGAAAAAAGCGGCGGCACCAAGGTCTTCGCGCTGGCCGGCAAGATCCGTCACACGGGGTTGGTGGAAGTGCCCATGGGCACAACACTCCGCGAGGTCGTCTACGACATCGGCGGCGGCGTGGCCGGCGGCAGGCAGCTCAAGTCGATCCAGACGGGCGGCCCGGCGGGCGGCTGCATCCCGGCCAAGTGGGTCGATATCCGCATCGATTTCGACAGCCTGGCCAAGGCCGGCTCGATCATGGGCAGCGGCGGCATGATCATCCTCGACGAGGACGACTGCATGGTCGACATCGCCAAGTTCTACGTGGCTTTCTCGCAGGACGAGTCGTGCGGCAAGTGTACGCCCTGCCGCGAAGGCAGCGTGCGGATGCTGGAGATCCTCGAAAAGATCACCTCCGGCAACGCCACGCTGGACGACCTGACCAAGCTGAAACGCCTGGCGATGTTGATGAAGAAGACCTCGCTCTGCGGGCTGGGCCGCGCGGCGCCCAACCCGGTGCTAAGCACGCTGGAGCATTTTTACGACGAGTACTTGGCCCACGTGGTCGACAAGAAATGTCCCGCGCACCGCTGCACGCAGTTGATCCGTTACGAAATCGACGAGGAGAAGTGTGTCGGCTGTACGCTTTGCGGGCGAAATTGCCCGGCCGAGTGCATTACCGGCGCGCGGAAGCAGCCGCACCTGATCGACCAGACCCGCTGCATCAAGTGCGGCCGCTGCGCCGAGGTCTGCCGGTTTGAGGCGGTAAAGAAGCTGTGATGGAGGATGAAGGATTGTTTAACAGATTGGAGGAATGGACCCCAGCCCGCTTGCCGGGCTGGTGAATAAGTCTTTTGAGCGAAGGAGACTGACGACCACCACCCTACGACCCCTGCCGGCTCGTCCGGCAGGTGAAGAAGTTTTGTTAGCGATGCTCAGTACCGTTCGCTTACAAGACTCATTCACCGGCCGGACAAGCCGGCAGGGGTCTACGGGATACCCTTGAACATTGCTTCCTCGCTCACAAGACTCGTTCACCTGCCAGGCAAGCTGGCGGGAGTCTCTACTCCATTTCGCCAATAGTTACGGATTACGATTATGGCGAATGAAGACATGACCTGAGATATAGACTATGCGAAACAAGAAAATCAATCTCACGATCGACAGCACCCCCATGACCGTCGACGAAGGCACGACGATCATGGAGGCCTGCGAGCAACTGGGAATCAGCGTCCCGCGGCTCTGCTACCACCCCGACCTGAGCCTGCAAGGCTCGTGTCGCGTCTGCGTGGTCGAAGTCAAAGGGATGGGCTTCTACATGACCTCCTGCAGCCAGAAGGTCTGGGAGGGCATGGAGGTGCAGACCAACTCGCCCGACATCCGTCAGGCCCGCCGCGACATCGTGGAACTGCTGCTGGACAATCACCCCAAGGACTGCCAGACCTGCGAGCGCGACGGCAACTGCGAGTTGCAGAACCTGGCCTACTCGCTGGGCGTGCGGGCACGGCACTTCGAGGGCCGCCGCAAGGAAATGCCCATCGACCTGTCGAGCCACTCGGTTGTCCGCGACGCCCAGAAATGCGTGCTCTGCGGCCGCTGCGTGCGTGTCTGCGGTGAGATCCAGGGCGTCCATAACCTCAGCCAGCAAGGCCGCGGATTCGGCACCGTCGTTGCCCCGGCCCACGGGGTGAACATGGACGACTCGGTCTGTATCCAGTGCGGGCAGTGCATCAACGTCTGCCCCACGGCGGCCTTCCTGGAGAAACGCAGTGCCGGCGGCGTGTGGGACGCCATCGCCGATCCGGACGTACACGTGGTCGTGCAGACGGCCCCCTCGATCCGCGCCGCCATCGGCGAGGGCTTCGGGCTGCCGGCGGGCACGCCCTGCACCGGCAAGATGGTCACCGCCTTGCGGCGGCTGGGATTCGACGCCGTCTTCGACACCGATTTTGCCGCCGACCTGACGATCATCGAGGAAGCCCACGAGTTCCTCACGCGGCTCAAGGAAGGCCCGCTGCCCATGATCACCTCCTGCTCGCCGGGCTGGGTGAACTTCATGGAGCGGTTCTATCCCGAACTGATCCCGCACGCCTCGACCTGCCGCTCGCCCATGGGCATGATGTCGGCCCTGATCAAGACCTATTACGCCAAGAAGAAAGGCATCGATCCGAAAAAGATCTACGTTGTGGCGGTAATGCCCTGCGTGGCCAAGAAGTACGAGGCCCACCGGCCCGAGCACTTCATTGAGCTGGGAGCGGGGGAGGGGGAAGAAGGGGAGAAAGGGAGAAAGGGAGAAGAGGAGAACTCCCTCGCTCCCGTCTCTCCCCTTCTCCCTTTCTCCCCTTCTCCCTTTCCTGCGCCGGGTGACGGATCCGGACGGAAGGTGCCGTTGACCGACGCGGTCCTTACTACCCGCGAGTTGATTTGGATGATCAAGTGCTACGGCATCAATTTCAGCTTGCTGCCCGACGGCGATTTCGATGCGCCGCTGGGGCTGGCGAGCGGGGCCGGCGACATCTTCGGCACGACCGGCGGCGTGATGGAGGCGACGCTCCGCGCGGCGGCCGAACTGGTCACGGGCAAACCAGCCGACCGGCTGGAGTTCACCGAGGTCCGCGCGGTGGAAGGACTGCGCGAGGTCTACGTGGCCATTGGCCAGCACAACATCCGCGTCGCCGTGGCCAACGGCCTGGAGAACGCCAAGACAATCCTCGACAAGGTCAAGGCCGGCAAGGAGGCCTACCACGTGATCGAGGTCATGGCCTGCCCGGGCGGCTGCATCGGCGGCGGTGGCCAGCCCTATCCGGCCGAAGGCTTCCGCGTGCTCGATCCCGAGTTGCTGCGGAAGCGGGCCTCGGCGCTCTACGCCATCGACACCGGCAAGAAGCTCCGCAAGTCGTACGAGAACCCGGCCATCGAGGAGGTTTACGACCAGTTCCTCCTGGAGCCCGGCTCGGCGATCGCCCATCAACTCTTGCACACTAGCTACAGCCCCAAACTCCCGCGAGGCATCCGATGAGTCAAACCGCTTGCGCCTGTTCGACCGACAACTGGGAATACGTGCAGAACCTGGCCCGGGAAGTGCTGGGCGAGCCGATCTGCCAGTTCATCGATAAGTGCCGCGGCGAGCCGCAGCCGGAGAGTCAGCTCATTGCCATCCTGCACCGCGTGCAGGCCAAGTACGGCTATCTAAACGCCACGCACCTGGACGCCGTCGCGCAGCTCTTGCAGGTGCCGTCTGCGACCGTCTCGGGCGTGGCCAGTTTCTATCACTATTTCCGCTTGCAGCCCCGCGGCAAGTACGTGATCAACGTCTGCCTGGGCACGGCCTGCTACGTGAAGGGCGCCGACCACATTGCCCAGCGGGTGATGAGCGAGTTGGGGATCACCTGGGGTGAGACGAGCAAGGACGGGCTATTCAGCCTGGAGGCCGCGCGGTGTGTCGGCACTTGTGGCCTCGCGCCGGTGGTCGTCATCGACGGCGAGGTGCATGGCGAGGTCAACGCCGACCAGGTGCCGGTGATTTTGGGGAAGTATCTGAGGAAGGCAAAGGGGTGAGGTCGGTATACTTCTCTTGGCCATTTTGTCCATCAACGCGCCTGTACCGATGGAGTTGAAGACGCGATGAGCGACAACCTGCCAGCCCCTGTGCCCGGACCTTCCGGTGGGGTGCTTCTTTACCAGTCGGAGGACGGTGCCGCGCGCATCGAAGTGCGACTCGAAGGCGACACCGCCTGGCTTTCCCAGCGGGCAATGGCAGAACTGTTCCAGACGACCGTCCCAAACGTAAACCAGCATCTGAAGGCCATTTACGACGAGGGGGAACTCTCCCCCGAGGCAACTGTTAAGCGTTACTTAATAGTTCAAACGGAGGGGAGCCGTCAGATTCGACGCGCGGTCGACCATTACAATCTCGAAGCCATTATCGCCGTTGGCTACCGCGTGCGTTCCCCCCGTGGCACACAGTTCCGCATCTGGGCGACCGAGCGGCTCCGGGAGTACCTCATCAAGGGGTTCACTATGGACGACGAACGGCTCAAGCGGGCCGGGGGCGGCAACTACTTTGAGGAACTGCTGGCCCGCATTCGCGACATCCGCTCGTCGGAGCGCGTCTTTTGGCGGAAGGTGCTTGACATTTATGCCACCAGCATCGACTACGACCCGAACGCCGAGGCATCGCAACTCTTCTACAGGACCGTTCAGAACAAGATGCACTGGGCGGCCCATGGTCACACGGCGGCCGAGATCATCCATGGTCGAGCCGATGCCTCGCAGCCGCGGATGGGACTCACCTCCTGGGCGGGTGACCGGCCGCGCAAAACCGACGTCGGCATCGCGAAGAACTACCTCAACCAGGCAGAGATCGAAACGCTGAACTTGATTGTCTCCGCGTATCTGGATTTTGCCGAGTTGCAGGCCCGCAGCCGTCGGCCGATGTACATGGCCGACTGGATCGCCAAGCTCGATGACTTCCTCCGCTTGAGTGAACGTGACATCCTTGAGCACGCCGGCAAGATCTCTCACGAGCAGGCGGTCGAGAAGGCCAATATCGAGTTCGAGAGATACCGCCAAGCGCAGGCGGCATTCCCGCAGCCAGTAGACCAACACTTCCAGAAGAGCCTGGACGAACTGAAGCAGATCGAGCAAGAGAAGAAGGCCCTGCCAAAGACGGAGCCGGGCAAAAGAAAACGCACGAAGAAGAAACCGAAGCGGCGAGACAATCATTCGTAGACGGCGAGGTGCATGCCGAGGTCACCGCCGACCAAGTGCCGGTGATCTTGAGCAAGTATCTGAAAAAGGCCAAGGAGTGATCAGACCGTGCAGGAACTCACTCGAGTTCCTCCGCAACCGTTCTCCACTGCCGCCAAAGAGCCCGTTCCCGGTTGCCCCCTGCCGCTTTAAGCTCCTCAAAAGCCTTCGGGACGATCTGCCGATCCTCGACTTCCTCGAGCCAGTTCACCAGCGCCTCCCAGTCTTCGGCATCGATTACCGCAAATCGCTTCTCCTTTACGGTCACGAACTGAACCGACTGTAACGCTTCGGATCCGCTCATTGTCTTGCCACCTCACTCGCGAAATCGTGGTCATGCCTATCCACTGAGAACATTCCTAAGTCTAACTGTCTTAATCGTTTCCGTCACGTTGTGCGTTGCCGACGAATCCCGCGGCGGCGAACCACCAAGATCGCGACTACGACAAGAATCGCCACAATCAACGCGGCATCGCCGATCCCCTCCTGGACCACGTGCCAACTAGCGCCGGCCACATAGCCCAACAAGACTGAGCCAGTAGCCCAGAGCACGCCACCGAGGACGTTGAAGAGCAGAAAGTGGAAATAGCGCAGCCGCGCAGCTCCCGCAAAGAACGGCACGAGGATGCGGAAGAAGGCCGAGAAGCGGGCGAAAAATACGGTCTTGCCGCCGTGCCGATGGAAGAAGTCTTCGAGTCGCTGCCACTGTTGCTCGCGCAGTCCCAGGTAACCGCCGTAGCGCAAGAACCACGATTTCTGCAACAGCCGGCCCAGTTCATAGCCGATGCTGTCGCCCAGGATCGCCGCCACGGCCACCAGGGGAATGAGCACTCGCAGGTCCAGCACGCCCTGCGCGGCCAGGAAGCCGCTGAAGAAGACCAGCGTTTCGCCCGGCATGAGAAAGCCCAGGAAAGCGGCCGACTCCAGCGACACGACCAGGAAGACCGCCAGGTAGGCCCAGTGCCCGATGCCGCTTACCCAGTGGATGAATTGGCCGAACACGCTATGTCGCAGCCTCCAGGTAGGTCCCTTTTGCCGAAAGGGACTATTGTGCTTCGAACCGCGTGAAAAACTCCGCGTTGCTTGACAAGTCGGCGCGAATGGGTCCTTTCCGGCAGAAAGGACCTACTCTATTCGTACCGCAAGGCTTCGATGGGGTCCAACCGCGAGGCCTTCCAGGCAGGATAAAAACCGAAGATGATGCCGACGGCGGCCGACACGGCGACGGAAATCGTGATGACCAGGAGCGAGGGCCTGGTCGGCCAGTGCTTGATGAAGCGGACCAGGATCGAAGCCAGCCGCCCCACGCCAATGCCGGCCGCGCCGCCGACCAGGCAGAGCACAACAGCCTCCACGAGGAACTGCCGCAGGATGTGGTGGCTGCGGGCGCCCACGGCCATCCGCAGGCCGATCTCCCGCGTCCGCTCCGTCACCGAGACGAGCATGATGTTCATGATGCCCACTCCGCCTACGATCAGCGAGATGGCGGCCACCACCATCAGCAACGCGCCCATCAACGTGGAAGTCTGGGAGATCGTCTTCGTAATTTCCGTCATGTCGCGGATGTTGAAGTCGTCGTGCGTGTCGTCGTCCTCCCTGGGCGTCTTGATGTGGTGCCGCTCGCGCAGCAGGCTCTTGATCTCGCGAATGGCCTCGGGGATCTGTTCGCCGGAGGCGGCTTTGATGAGTATATTGTCGACGGTCACGAGCCGGGCGGACTGCGGGGTGTCGGCCTGCTCCACGTCCGATATTGAAGGATAGAGCGACGTGGAGTTCGGGTAGATGTTGCTGAGGCTGTTGATGGAGGAGGTCGGGGCCTGGCTTTCCGTGGGGTTGGCATTGGCCACGGCGTTGGTCGATACGGCGTTGACACGGAACTTGACCGTCGTCCAGGGGGCGATGACCACGTCGTCCTGGTCCTGGCCCATCATGTTGGCGCCCTTGGAAGACATGACGCCGATGACGCGGAAGGCGATGTTGGAAATTCGCAAGTCCTTGCCCACGGGCGATTCGTTCTCGAACAGCTCCCGCTTGATGGTGGTGCCCACCATGCAGACCTTGTTGGCATTCAGCACGTCGCGCTCGGAAAAGACGTCGCCCTCGGCCATTTGCGTCCAGTCGCGGACGTTAAGGTAATTGGGTGTGGTGCCGACGATACCCTGGGGTTTCCAGTTCTTTCCGCCATAGACCAACTGGCCGTTGGTCCGCACCTGGGGTGCGAAGTCGCTGATCGCCGGGCACTGCAGGGCCAACTGCTCGCCGTCTTCCGGCGTGAGCGTGGGCCGGCTACCGGCGCCGTAACTCACACCGCCGCTGCTGGCCGCGCCGGGCAGGATGAGAAGGTTGTCGGCGCCCATGCTGGCTATGGTTTTCTGGATCGCCGCTTTGGAGCCGTCGCCGATCTCGGTCATGGCGATTACAGCCCCCACGCCGATGATCACGCCCAAAGCTGTCAGCGCCGAGCGCATCTTGTTCCGCCGCAAAGCCCCCAGGGCGGTCCGCCAAGTGGGCGGGATCAGCGAGGGCACGCCGCGCGACTGTGGACGCCCGTGGGCATCGCCATAGAGCGAAGTGGCCACGGTTTTTGGCGCCGCCGTCGGTTCCATGGCGGTGCGCGCCGCGGCAGCCGACGCCGGTGCCACAGCCACGGCCACCGACCTGCCGCCCGCCACCGGGACCAAATGCCCGCTGCCATTGCCGGAACCGTTGCCGACGGGTTGGTCGCCCATGATGATCGCAGGCGTATCGTGTTCCGCGTCGGGCCCGCGGCGTTCGTCACCTTCGATCAGGCCGTCCACGATGCGAATTGTACGGTGGGCGTAGCTGGCCACTTTGGGGTCGTGCGTAACGAGGATCACGGTGATGCCCTCAGCGTTGAGTTGCTGGAACATCTCCAGGATTTCCACGCTGGTGTGCGAGTCGAGGTTGCCCGTGGGCTCGTCGGCCAGCAGCAAGGCCGGATGGTTGACCAGCGAGCGGGCGATGGCCACGCGCTGTTGCTGGCCGCCGGACATCTGCGACGGCTCGTGGTCGGTGCGGTCGGCCAGGCCCACGCGGTCCAAGAGCAGGTTGGCGAGCCGGGCGGCCTCGGCGCTGCCCGGCCGCTGCGGGGAATAGTCCAAGGGCATGATGACCTGTTGCAGCGCGCTGGTCCGCGGCAGCAGGTTGAAACTCTGGAAGACGAAGCCCAGCTTGGCCGTGCGCACCAGTGCTCGCTGGTTGGGCGTGAACTGGCTCATTTCCTGGCCGTCGAACCAGTACTCGCCGGAACTGGGGCGGTCGAGGCAGCCGAGGATGTTCATCAGCGTGGTCTTGCCGGAACCCGACGCGCCCATCAGGGCCACCATTTCACCGCGCTCGATCGTCAGCGAGATGCCCTTGAGCACGGGAACGTCGACTTCGCCCAAGTGATAGGTCTTGGTGATGTCTTCCAGCCGTATGAGTTCCATGACAGCTTCCTTCTTACGTTCTCACTTCTTGGAGTCACCGGAATTCTTGGACTTGTTGGCATTGCCTCGGAACAACTTGGGCATGAAGGGGTTCGTCGTGTCCTCGTTGTCGGTGACGACGTTCTCGCCGATGGCGACTTCCATGCCTTCGGTGACGTCCTTGCCGCGGACCTCGGTCATCGTGCCGTCGGTGGCGATGATCTTGACGCGGACCGGGCGGACAAAACTCCCGTCGACGATCCAGAGGCGGCCGCTGTCGTGGTGTTCCTTGAGCGCCGCGGCAGTCTCGACCGAGATGGGCTGGCCCGGCGGTTGGTGGCTGGCGACTGCGAGTTTCGCGGACTGGTCGCCGCCGGCGGGTTTCGGCTGGGTCTTGCCGCCGGCTTTCGCTTCCTTCGCGTTGGCTGCGACGGCCGGCTTATCCGATTTGCCGGCCTGCTGTGAGTTCTTCTTCGTACGCGCCCTCCAATCTTCAGGACTCACACCGGTGGCGGTGCCCGCGGAAGTGGCCAGCGACGAATCCACCGGTATCTCCCCGCTGTTTGCCGCCTGCGCGCTGTCCTTGGCACGCTCGCCCTTCTTGCGATCGGCTTTGGGCTTGTCATCGCGGCGGTTCATGTCCTCCAGGGCTTCCGCACGGATGTCGGGGGCGATTTGTTTCGGTTGGGGCTTCCAGCGCAGGGCCGCGTTGGGCACCTTCAGGACGTCTTCGTGGCGTTCGATCTCGAACAATAGGTTCGCCGTCATGTAGGGCAGGAGTTTCAACTTCTTGTTTTCCGTCGTCACCACCACGGTATAGGTCACCACGTTCTGGGTCATGGTGGCATTCAGGCGGACTTGCTGCACTTCGCCCACAAAGGTCTCGTTAGGATAGGCGTCGACGGTAAAATGCACCTGCACGCCCGGCTGGATGCGGCCGATGTCGGCCTCGTTCACCGACGCCCAGACCTGGATTCGCGACAAGTCCTTGGCCAGCAGGAAGAGGCTGGACGCACTCAGGTTGGAAACGACGGTCTGCCCCACGTTGACGCGGCGGTCGACGATCGTGCCTTTCACGGGCGACTTGATGTCGCAGTAACCGAGATTGATCTTGGCCTGCTTCAGCGCGGCCTCGGCCTGCTTGATCGAGGCCTCCCAGACGCCGACGTTGGCCTTGCCCACTTTGGCGGCCGCGAAGGCTGTGTCGTAATCGGCCGGCGCGATGGCGTTCTTCTTCAAGAGCACGTCATCCCGCCTCAGATTGGCCTCCGCCAGGTACAGGTTAGCCTCGGCCTGCAACAGGTTCGCCTTGGCGCTGTTGACCGCGGCCTGGTTCTGATCGACCGTGGCATCGTAGAGCGTCTTGTCGATCGTGGCCAGCACCTGGTCCTTTTCGACGTTCGTGCCGTAATCGGCTTTCAGCTCCATGATCAGGCCGTTCACCTGGGAGCCGATGTCGACGACTTGCTCGGGTTCGACAGTCCCCGTAGCCCCGATCGTGGGCAGCATATCGCCGCGCTCGACCACGGCCGTGCGGAAGTTGGACGTCGTTACCGGACGGTAGACCTTGTAGACATAGTAGACTACCGCGATCAGGCCGAGGAAAAGCAAGAGGGAAACGATGGCTTTCATGGGGTTGCTTTCGATGGGGAACGCTTGTTCGCCTTGGTTTTGGAATGATGGTTGTCGAGGTGGCCATGGGCCGGCTTTGGTCCGCCGTGGACGTCATGCCGGTCACCCGCGTGTTCGGCGGCGTAGACGGCCGAACAGGCGTCGGCAAGAATTTCCAACGACGCCAGCAGCGCCTCGCGCTGCGGCGCGGCCAAATGTTCCAGCACCGTCATCGTGCGATGGATACGGACCTCGCGGCGCTGGTGCATCATTTTCTCGCCCTGCGCCGTGAGTTGCAAGCAGCGGACGCGGCGGTCGTTCTCTTCAGATACGCGCTTTACCAGCCGGGCACGCTCGAGGCGGTCGGCGATCTGCGTCAGGGCGCTGAGCGAAACGCCCAGGGCATGGCTCAAAGCGGACATCGGCTGGGAACCTTCGCAAAGCATACCGCACAATCGCAATTGCGCCAGCGGCAGATCGTCGGCAAGGTCCTTCTCCGCAGAGGATAGGCCGCGAGCCAAGCGCGGAAACAGTCCGGCGACGGCCTCGGCGATTTCGTGCAAGTCCTCTTGGCTCATGGATCCAGCGTGTCCTTCCAGGGATTCAATCCCGCCGCTGCGGCAGTGGGCCGCGCAGGGAGGGATAACTCGTTAAATTCCCTTTATACTTAATATACGTGAAGTAATCGCCGGCCGGAAGAGAAATCTCGGCAGGCGTGAAAAAATAAGAGGCTCTTCCGTTTTCAGGTGCGAACGTCGCAAAACGCCCGCTGGAGTCCCGCCTTTAGGCGGAAATTCCGCCTAAAGGCGGGACTCCAGCACTGTCGCCGGCCATGTTACACGCAAGAGCGGAAGAGCCATATAAGAGAACACGGGGTTACCGCAGCGCTTCCAGCGGTTTCAACCGTACGGCGGAAAGTGCCGGCACCAACCCGCCCAGCCCACCCATAAGAAGTGTAACAAAGATCCCGGCAGTCCAGATGTTGGCGTCGACCACCAGTTCCAAGACCACGAACTTCCCGCCACCGCCCTGGCCGACCACGCTATTGACTGTCAGCCCATTGGCCAACGAGCCTAAGGCGCAACCCAGCAGTCCGCCCAGCAGGGCAATCACCAGCGACTCCAGTAGGAAGGAAACGAGGATCTGCCAGCGGGCGTAGCCTAGAATGCGGAGCACGCCGATGTCTTTGATGCGGTTGCTGATCGCCGCGAACATGGTGTTCATCACGCCGAAGATCCCGCCGATCGACATGATCGTCGTGATCACGATGATGGCAAAGAGGAACTGCTGGTTCGTCTCGGAAAGGCCGGCATAGTATTCCTTTTCCACCTGGGGCAAGATGTTGGCCTTGGCGTAGTTGTTCTTGAGGAAGTCGCGAAGCTGGACGGCCGCGTCCGCGTCCGCCGTGGAGAGCACGAGCGTGGTGACGTTCTCTCGGCCGAAGACCGGCCCCACCTTCGCGCGGTTGGCCCAGATCTCGGAATTGCAAGTCGCGCCGGACGATTTCAGAATGCCGGTAACGACCCAATCCTTCTCGCCCAGTCGGAAGCGATCACCCACATCCAGGCGATGGGGATTCTTACCAGCCGCGGCTTCCTCCGGCGTGCGGTCCGCGGCCAACTCTCCCGCGACACCTTCGCCCAGCACGGCTTGAATCGCCGGGGCCGCCTTGCTGTCGACACCGGACCGGTCCTCGACGCCCGCCGCCGAGAACCAACTGCCGCTCTTGAGCTGGATATTGTGGACCTTGGCCGCAATGGCTGCGTCGGTAATGCCGCGGACCTGCAGGAAGCGGCTATCGGACCGGCCGGGCTTGGGATGCGGCACCGGTTGCTTGACGATCAAGTACGACTCTCGACTGGCCAGCCGTTGGCCCGCTTCGTCGCGGCGCACGCCCGGAAGATTCTCGATCTCGCCCAGGTCCTCCACGTTGAGGTTGCTGAAGGCCTCATCGATGGAGCCTTCGGCCAGCACGATGACATTGCCTGGCTGGCCCGAGCCGTCTGTCATTCGCTGCATGCCAGTGGTGAAGGCCAGCATCACGACCATCAGGCCCACCACGAGCGTAAAGGCCAGGGACGTCATCAGCGTTGTCCGCCAGCGCAGCGACAGGTTGCGCAACGTATAGCTCAAGGGAATCCGATTGACGGCCAGCAGCAAGAGCACCATGCCGACGGCAAGGCCCAGCAGGACCCACAAGCTGCGTGGATCGGTCAGTGCCAGTCGTACCAATTCACTCACAATCAGCTCTCCCTGCACATTCTCTCATGCCACCTTGGAAAAGACTTCCGCCGGCTTCACGCGGCTGGCCGACAAGGCGGGCACTAGGCTGCCGGCCAAGGCAGCGCCGGTCCCCACGGCAACTCCCCACCATAAGGCGTTGATGGGGATCATGAAAACGGGAAAGAAACCCATGGGGAAACTCAGCCCGTGGAAACCCCAATTGATGGTCATGTAGGTCAGGCCTGCGCCGGTGAAGCCCGCCAGCAGCCCCAGCAATACCGATTCACCGATGACCAGAAACATGATCTGGCCGGGGCGAAAACCGAGCACTTTGAGCACGGCCATTTCCGTGCGCCGCTCACGGACGCTGATGCTGATGGCGTTGGCCAACACCAGGGCCAGCGTGCCTAGGCACGCCAGGGTCAGCGGCACGCGCATGATCCAGAGCAGGTCGCGGTAGGCGTCCAAAAAAGAACCGACTCCCGAGGACTCGGTTTCGCATTTCACTTGCGGGTTCTGGAATCGCAGCGAGGTGGTGATCTGCTCCGCTACGCGGTTATAGGCCTGCATGTCGTCCACCTTGATCACAACCAAGCTCAAGCTGCGATCGGCCATGGGATGCGGCACGCCGGCGTGCGACGGCGGATAGGCGTCCAGGGCGGCGTTGTAGTAATCGCGATTGATGACGGCCAGGGTATCGTAGCGGCCGGGCGGAAAGACGCCGCAGATCTCGAAATCGAAATCCAGCCCCTTGAAGTTCGAGAAACCGCTGAGGCTGAATTTCCGGCCCAGGGGGTCTTCCAACATGCTCTGCTTGCCGTCCTTGCTCTTCTGACTCAAGGCCAGCAAGTGGTTCCGTCCCAGGATGATGCCGTCGCGCTTGGCCAGCAGGCGCTCGACGCTGCGGTGGAGTTCGGCGTCCTCCGTTGCGGAAAGACCCTCCAATCCCGACATCATCGTGGGCACCTTGCGGGGATCGCAGGCAATGCAGAAAACCATCGACTTCATCGACGGGTTCTTGGGATCGAGCGTGCCGCCATAGAACTGCCATGCCATCGCGTCCGTAGGGTGGATGTCTTCCGGATGATCCGCGCGGGCCGCGCCTTCGCAAAGCGACGAAGCGTAGGAGTAGGGCAAGCGGCTGGGAACCGACCACCGTTCGCTGATAAAGGCCTTGACGTCGTGGCTCTTTTCCTCGGTCACCAGGTCGATCAGGTGCAGGACCGACCAGACCAGCGTGACCACCAACACCAGGACCATCGTGCCCAGCGCGGTGAGCGCCGAGCGCAAGAGGTTGCGGCCCACATTCTTGACGATCAACGACAGGAGTTTCATGTTTACACCACCGTCGCCTGCTCGACGAGCTGGCCTTTCTCCAGGTGCAAGATGCGGTCGGCGCGGCGGGCGGCGCGGGGGTCGTGCGTGACCATCAGGATCGTCTTCTTCAACGACTTGCTCACCGCGCCCAGCAAGTCGAGGATCTCCTCCGCGCTGCGGGCATCGAGGTCGCCCGTCGGCTCGTCGGCCACGATCAGGACCGGATCGGTGACTAGCGCCCGGGCGATGCCCACCCGCTGCTGCTGCCCACCGGAGAGTTGGCCGGGCCGGTGGCGGATACGGTCGGAAAGGCCCACCAAATCCAGGGCGTTGAGCACTTGTTCCCGACGCCGCGCAGCCGACAGCCCCAGCAGCAGCAGCGGCAATTCGACGTTCTCGTAGGCCGAGAGCACGGGCAGTAGATGGTAGAACTGGAAGACGAAGCCCACGTGCCGCGTGCGCCAGTGGGCGAGTTGGCCTTCGCCCATCGCCGAGATCCGCTCGTCCTGCACCCAGACGTCGCCCTCGCTAGGCGAATCGATCCCGGCGATCAGGTTCAAGAGCGTGGTCTTGCCCGAGCCGCTAGGCCCCATCAGCCCCAGAAACTCGCCTTCGGGCACGTCTAGCGTGAGGTCCTGGAGGACGTCCAGCCGCTCGCTGCCACGGCGGAAGAACTTGTGAACGTGTTCAACGCGAACGATGGGCGTATCGGTGTGCGTCATGAGACAGTCGCTGTGTTCAAGTTGAGACAGGATTGCATCTTAGGACCGGCGCGGAAAAAATGTCGCCTTTCGCTCCGCCAAAGAAGCGGACTTTCGCAGAGCGAAAGGCGACAATACGACGATCATTGATTTGCCGGTCCTTAACCGTTGGTCGGAAGGGGTCGATGAGGCGCTGACGAGGGTGTTGGCGGGCACGGTTTGGGAAGCGGCGGATGATGTGAGGCTCTTTCGGCTTCGTCCAAGCGGGCTATCGCCGCGTTGCCTAACAGCGAGACCACGGCAATCATCTCCGGCTTGAGGTACGTGCCTTCGTCCTCTTGGGGGACGGTGATCCGCACGCGAACGGGGATGGTCGAGAGGCGGCGATCGGCGATCGGCATCAAGCGCGACACGATGCCGTCGTAAAGGCGGTCGGGATAGGCCTCGGTGCGGACCTTGCAGCGCTGGCCGGGCCGGACCTTGCCGATGTCGCGTTCCTGGATGGCCAGTTCCACTTCGAGTTCCGAGAGATTCGCCAATTCGCAAAGACTGAAAGTGTCGTTGAACGCGACCGGGAAAACCAGGTTGCCTTCCTCGGCGTTCTTCCTCAGGATCGTGCCGTCGCTGGGCGCGCGGACCATGCAGTTTTCCAACCGCCAGCGGACCTTGATCAGATCGGCCCGGGCCTCTTCCAACTGGGCGTGGGCCGTGGCCACCTTCTGGCAGAGCGAAAGCCGCATCAGCCCCAAGGCGTAATCCATCGAGCGCAGATGCTGCTCGGCCGCCCGGAACTTCGTGCTCGACGACTCATATTCCACCTTCGACAGCGCGTGCTTGAGATACAATTCGCGGCTGCGCTCGAAGTCGGCCTTCCACTGGGCCAGTTCGACCTTGGCCCGCTCGATCTCCGCTTCGGACTGACCGATTTCCTTGGGCTGGCTGGTCTCGGCCTCGGTGAGTTGCTGCTGGGCCGTTTCCACCGCCGCCTGGGCGTGCAGAAAATCGGCCTTGTAGTCGACATCCTCCAACTCCGCCAATACTTCGCCCTTCTTCACCCGGCTGCCCTCGCGGATGTACAGTTTAACGACCATCCCGCCGACCTTAGGGCTGACCAGGACCCGCTGCACGGGCAAAATATAGCCCTTACAATCGAGGATGCTGTCGCCCGGCGACGCCGCCGATTGGGCCGCTGGTTGTTCGGCCGCAGGCGCTACGGCAACCGCCGCCGCCGGCACGGGGGTTGTTTCCGCCGCCGGATGCTTCAAGAGCAAGCACACCAGGGCCACCACGACGCCCGCCAAGGCCACGACCACGCCGGTCAAAATCCCCAGGACGGCCCACGCCAGCCTCGTACCGGAAGAGCGGCGGGCAAATTGCATCTGAAACAGACGCAATGACGCCCGATGCTCGCGGCGAACCAAGGCCTTGCCTTGCAATCGTGGGTCGCTCTCGATGATCTCCAGCGATGGTCGTTCTACTCTCACGCTGCCTCCTGTCGTGACGGGTCATGGACATGCCTGAAAACTCGGGAAACCCAATCCTTACGTGCTCCCATAAGTTCGCCCTTATTTTATCTCCGCGCAGCCCGGGATTCAAGACTTATCCGGGCTAAATAGGAAATTGCCGCGAATTGGGAAGACAAGCAAGAAAGGGCAATGTAAAGAGGCCGGGCGGTAGGTCTTTTTGCCGGAAAGGACTAATTCTCGCGGGCCTGTCGGGCAATGCCGAGTTTTTCACGCGGTTCGAAGGCTAGTAGGTCCTTTCTGCCGGAAAGGACAAATTTGCATCGATCTGTCGACCAATGCGGAGTTTTCACGCGGTTCGAAGCACATTAGTCCCTTTCGGCAAAAGGGACCTACTTTCCGCCCTTTCCCATCGCGCGTTTTTCTTCGGGCGAGCTCTTCAAGAACGAAACCATGGCGGTCATGTCCGGCTTCAGATAGATGCCCTCTTCCTCCCGCGGCACGGTCACCTTGACGCGCACGGGGATCGCCGCCTTGTTGCGATCGGCGATGGGCATCAGGCGCGAAACGACGCCGTCATAGACGCGCTCCGGATAGGCGTCGGTGCGGACCTTGCACTTCTGACCGACAACCACCTTGCTGATGTCGCGCTCTTCGATCGTCAGTTCGACCTCCAGATCGGAGAGGTCCGCCAGGTCGCAGAGACTGAACGAGCCGTTCATGGCGATCGGGTTGACCAGGTTACCCTCCTCGGCGTTTTTCTTTAGGATCGTGCCGTCGATCGGCGCGCGGATCTTGCAGTTGTCCAACCGCCAGCGGGCCTTGACCAGGTCGGCCTCGGCCTCGCGCACTTCCGCCTCCGCGGCGGCCACTTTCTTGCCGCGGGAACTTTCCAGCAGTTCCAGGGCGAACTCCAACGAACGAACGTGTTGGTCGGCCGAGTGGTACTTGCTCTCCGCCAGCTCGTAGTCCAACTGCGACACGGCCTTTTGCTTGAAATACAGATCGCGGCTGCGCTCGAAGTCGGCTTTCAACTGTGTCAATTCGGGCTTGGCCCGCTCCAATTCGGCCTTGGCCTGGCCGATCTCCCGGGGCAGCATGGCCACAATCTCGCCCAGCCGCTGCCGCGCCGCTTCCAGAAAATGCTCGGCGTGGGACAGGTCGGCCTGGTAATCGATGTCTTCCAACTCGGCCAGGACAGCGCCCTTCTTCACCCGCCGCCCTTCCAGGATGTCGAGCTTGACGATCATGCCACTGACCTTCGGACTGACGAGAATCCTCTGCACGGGCATGATGTAGCCCTTGGAATCCAAGGCGATGTTGCCGGACGATGCCGTAGGCGCTGAAGAAGAAGGTCTTTCTTGCGAGACTGCGACGGCGGAATCCTGCGATCCCCGTTGCCACAGCAAAACGACGAGCACGCACACGATGATCGCCAGCACGCCCGCCAAGCCCCAAGCCAGTCTTGCATGGCCGGTTCCCCGGGAAGGATCGTGCTTAGGCAGGCGCAGCGACAACACGCGCTCGCGCAAGGCCGCGGGGCCGTCTTCGGAGGACGGCAGATCCTTCGCAGTCGCAGGACGAAATTCGAGACTCACGGGGAATTCCTGCTTGCCGTTGTCGTGATGAGGTGCCGGCTATAATTGCATTTCAAGTAAGCAATACCCAAAACGTAGATTGTGGCGGATGGCCACACCCACCATGGTCGCCTTTCGCTCTGCGAAAGTAACGCTACTTTCGCGGAGCGAAAGGCGACAGTCACCGACATCTTTACCCGAATACTTATCTATATCGGATTCTACCGCATAGCTTGCCGTGCTACAAGAGAGATCCAGGATCGTCCATGCCGTTTTTTCCAGGCAAACTTGTTTTTTCTTTGCGATGATTCATAATAGTGGTTTTGATTGGCAAGTCCCGTTGTTTACCCCACCACAGAGGATTGGCAATGAGCATGAAATTGACTCTTTCTTCAGCAGTTCTTTTCTTCGGAGTCTTGGGTTTGATCGGCGTTACGGCGTCGCCGGCCCTGGCCGTCAAGGAATTCAAGGATGCGTTTCGGGCCAAGTATGTGAAGCCGGACAGCAGCGATGCGAATGCTGTCGCCTTGGCTAACGCTTTTGACCAGGCCAGTTGCACGGTTTGCCACGTGGGCGACAACAAGAAGATCCGCAACGATTACGGCAAACAGCTTGCAAGGCTGCTGACCAAGGAAGACAAGAAGAACAAGGCGAAGATCCAGGCCGCCTTGGACAGCGTTGCCAAGCTGAAGAGCAAGCCCTCGGACCCTGCCTCACCCACGTTCGGCGAGAAGATCGCCAGTGGCAAGCTGCCTGCGGCCGATTGAGCGGACACCCGTCAAACACACGCTCCGCCGGCACGGGGCGGCCGCTGAGAAAGTCTCGCGGGAACACAACGCATAGTACTCAGTACTGAGTACTACATCCGGTATCTGTCTCGACTTTTTCAGCGGTCTCACAGGGCCGGGCCGAGGCGTTTACAGTACCACAGAGCTACTGAGCCAAGGGCGCGAACACGTCCCGCACGTAGCGGACACTGCGTTGGTGTACGGCGGCTGTGCCCATCGTCTGCGGCGTCGTTCCCTCGGGACCTTGTTCGAGCACCAGGTTCGGCCGGACGCCGAGCGCCACGAGCCGCTTGACCAGCTCGCGATAGTCGATGTCGCCGTCGCCGAAAGCTTCGCTCCAGACATTGCCCGTGGATTGCCGCAGGTGTAGTTCCGCAACGCGGGAGCCGTAGAGCTTGACGACGTCGAACAACGCCACCTGCGAATGGCCGGCGCCACGGTAGACCCAATGGACGTCCAGGCAGAGACTCAGCGCACGGGGGTCGGTCGCCAGCATCATGTGGTGGAATTCCCGGGCGGCATACTGCAGTTCCACGTCGTGGTTGTGGTAGGCCAGGGTGACGCCCAGGGCGGCCAACTCGTGCCCCACGGTGTTGAGGGCCGCCGCCTGCGTTTTCAGTTGCTCGTCAGTCTTGCCCTGGCGATTGGGCAACGGGCTGGGATTCGTGACGATGATCTTGGTTCCGACCTCCTTGGCCCGCTTGGCCAAGGCCACGATCCGTTCCACTTCCTTGCCGACTTTCGCGCGGTCGTCCAGTGCGCTGCCGGTATAGATCGAGCGCAATTCCATGCCGTGCTTTTTGAGCTGGGCGAAGAGCGGTCCCACCTGGTCGGCTGACCCGAGGCCGGGCTCCAAGCCATTGAGCCCGCAGGCCGCCAACTCGGCAAGCTCCTCATCGAACGAGATCTTTGACTTCTCCTTGTCGCGGGCGCGAACGGCGCCGACCGACCACTGGTTGATCGACACGTGGAGCCTGCTGCCCGGCTCCGCGGCATGCCCGAGGGCCGCCCCGCCGCAGATCAGCGCCGTAGCGGCGAGTCCGGCGTCGGCCAGGAATTGCCGGCGGTGTTGCACTGCTTTGTTCATGCGATGTTCCTCCAATAACGAATGGTAAAACGTATGATGGTTCTTGTCGGTACGCGGTTGGAGATTATCATAGCAGGCGACGATCTCCGGTGCAAATCGCTCGTGTGTTGACGCAGGAGAACTGCAAAACCTGTCTATGGCATCTCTACGTAGAACGGAATTCCTTCCGTTTCCCTGAAATACGCAAGGCATCGGAATAAATTCCGTTCTACGAAGACAAAGACGTGATCGTTCAACTTATTCTCTTACGGCCCCCCTTAGTCACAGCAAAAAAACCGCAGAAAAAAACGCGGGGCTACGCTTTCGGTGTGGTTGCCATAATCGGGCGACTTGTGCTATACTATTGAAACAGCGGCCTGCGAAAAGGCTGCCCGGAATTCCTGCCAGCTAAAAGCGACTCGGAATTAAGCCGATCGCCTCTGGCGGCGAAGTCGCAAGTGCAAGCAGGAAAACAACTTGCGGGTGTAACTCAGTGGTAGAGTAGTGCCTTCCCAAGGCACCTGTCGAGGGTTCGAATCCCTTCGCCCGCTCTTGAGGAAGCTCGGTGGCAGCATTTGCCAGCGGGCTTTTTCCTTTTAGCCTGCTGGAGTAACCATGATTCGCGGCACGAATCGATTGTCCCCGCTCGTCGAAAGATCCAAGACGCGCATTCTTATCGCTTTGGCATTTCTTTGCCTGGCGCCCATGTTGGCCCATGCCAAAGACACGAGCGCCCCGGCGAAACGGAGGCCGGAACAGGTCCTCTTGGTCTGCAACACCGACAGCCCCGTTTCCCGGGCTATCGCCAGTGATTACGCCCAAAAGCGGCATGTCAACAACGTGCTCTCGATCCAATGCCAGGATTCCGCATTGAGCACGAAGAATGAAACCATGCCGCTGGCCGCCTACACGGAGAGGATCGAGCGTCCGGTCCGCAAGTACCTGGCCAAACACGCCGGGATCGACTTCATCGTTCTCACCAAGGGCATTCCCATCCGCATCGTCGGCACCGCGCTGGGGAGCAATGACTACAACACCAAGGAGCCGGCGAGCACCCGCGGGCGGCCTTCAGTCGATAGCTATCTGGCCGCCATGGACTACGCCACGCTGCCCGGCACGCGAAAGATCAATATCGCCGGGAGCGGAGCAATCGGAGTGGCCTATTCCAACCGCTACTGGAATGCCGGCGAACCCTTTTCTCACGCCAAATTCGGTGGATACCTTGTGACCCGCTTGGACGGCTATACGGAAGCCGACGCCAAAGCGCTGACAACTCGGGCGTTGGAGGGCGAACGGAACATTGCTGAACTCCTCGGGCATGGGAGAGTACTATTGGACGTTCAGCCGAAGTTTGGACTGGGCGACAAAGCCACTCAGCCCGGGCCGATCACGGGCAGCGTCATCAAGGATGAATCGCCCTGGAGCGAGTTCAACGCCGACATGCGCCACGCGCATGACGTACTGACCAAGCGCCGCATTCCGGCGGAGTTGGACCTGACGGAGACGTTCATCGGCCAGCGTTCCGGCCTGCTGGGCTATTTTTCCTGGGGCAGCAACGACGCCAGGTATTCGCCCGAGGCCTATCAAAGCCTGCGTTTCGCGCCGGGGTCTTTGAGCGATACGGCGGTCTCCACCAGCGCCCGCACTTTCCTGCCCACGCGGGGCGGCCAATCTCTGCTGGCGGACCTGATTGCCCACGGGCTCACCTGCGGAAAAGGCTACGTCGATGAACCGCTCCTGCAGGCGATTGCTTCCCCCACGATTGCCTTGGACCGCTTCACTTCGGGCTACACGATGGCGGAGAGTTTCTATGCGGCGTCCCATTTCGTGGGCTGGGAGGACGTGGTCGTGGGCGACCCGCTCTGCTGTCCGTATTCCGGCGGGGTGGGTAAGCGGTAGCAGAAGCAACTCGTCAACCAGAGAAGCTCACCGCCGGCAATTTTGAACGAGCTTGGGGGCTGACGCCCTATCCATCCCTATAGGTCACTCTTGCCGAGAGAGACGAATGTGCTCCGGGCCGGTGAGAGATTCTGGGCCTTCCCTTGGGTCAGCACACAATAGTCCTTCCCGGCAGGAAGGACCTACTGAGCCCGACCGTCGTCTAACATGTTTTCGACCGTGATGTTGCGAACCCGCCAACTCTCGATCGCCTCGTCAGAACCGCGCCCCCGCACAACCGTCTCGAAAACGTGCAGGCGCGGGTCGCCACCCGACTTTACGCTAATCCGCCTGGCGGCCTGGTCATAGGTGAACTCGGTCCATGGCCGGCTGTCGCGCAAGATCTTCTTCGGCGCGGCGGCCAGGCGCGCCGACCAACTGCCATCGGCCGCCCGTTGCCAGCCCTCGATCAGGTCCGCGCCGCTGATCGTCACCTTCTCCCCCGCCCAGACCGCTACCTTCACACCATCGCGCGGACGTTTGAACGGCTCGCGATACAGGCCGCCACGCAAGACCACGGTCTCGCCGGCTTGCGCTACTTCCATGGCCTTGGCCAGCGTCACCAGCGGCACGCCCGCATAACCCCAGGCCGGTTCGTCCGCCGCCGCCGGATGACGCGGATCGACATAATACACGTTGGGATACTCCAGTGCCCCGACCGTCGCGCCGCCCTTGCCCGCCGCGGTAGCCGGGTTGCCCTGGCGCAAGCGGAAATTGCGGTTCTTGGCATCCACGAAGAGCGGGTCCTTGCCGTTGACGTTCGTCGCGCCCGCCAGCGGCGCGGTCTTGAACGTCAGATTATATTCCATCAGCGGCCTGGCGGGCGTGAAGGTCTCGTCGCCGTCGACCACCGCCCGTTGGGCGTCGCAGAGGATGTTGTTGCGTATCTGGCCGTTGGTCGATCCCTTGCTCCGCAGGCCGATCGTGGACCAATTCACGGTGGAGATGGTGTTGTTCTCCAACGTCACGTCGGTGGTGTTGATGATATCCGGACCCCAGCCACCGCGCATCGTCGGCGAATTGGTCGAGGCGATGTTCCGCCGGAAGGTCCAGTGCCCCAGGCGGGCATTGGGGCCAAGCCTCTCCACCATGCACATCTGGTGGAAGTCGAAACAGACGTTGTACTCGAAAAGCAGGTCCATCGCGCTGCCGTCGTTGCCCGGGAACGTCTGCAGGCAATCCACGTGGGCCGTGCGAATCTCCCGCTGGGTGCTGCCGTGATAATAGTTGAACCGCTGCACGCAACCGTTGCCGAAGAACCGCGTGTAGTCACAATCGTCGAACGAGCGGCCCGGGGCGTACATGAACAGCCGGTTGACCTCGTTGTTCTCCACCAGCCAGTCATCGCCGATGAGGAGAAAGCCGTATTCGCAGTGATAAACCCTGTTGTAGGCGATGCGGTTATGGGCCACGTCCGAGTAGTCGCGCTTGCCGGTAGGCAAGAGCTTGCTGCCGTCCGTGCCCGCGACGCCCTCCATCATGTCGTGGATGTAGTTGTCCAGCACTTCGCAGTGGCTGGCGCGCAGTTGCACGGCCGTTGTCGGCTTGTCGGCGGTGATTTCGAAGCCCTCGATACGAATGTAACTGGCGTGCAAATCGAAGCCGCCCACGGTCGCCGCGCGCCGCGGCATCGCCCGGAACGTGATCGGCCGGCCTTGCTCCCCACTGGTCTTGATCTTGATCCGCTCGTCATAGCGGCCCGCCATAACACAGATCGTATCGCCGGCTCGGGCGGCATCGGCTGCGCGCTGCACGGTCTTGAACGGCTTTTCCTCCGAGCCCGGGTTGCTGTCCGCCGTCGCGGCGGCCGCCCGATCGACGACGTAAACGGCCGCACGGACCTCGGGGGCCGTGCCGGCCAGATAGAACCCCGTGCAACTTACGGCCAAGGCGATGCGTCTTAATGTCGTCATTTTTGTTTTCCTTCGTTCTCGACTTCCAAGAAACTTATCGGGCCGAGGACCCCGGCCGTGTTGCGGATCCGCATCTCCAGCCGGTTGCGGCCCGCGTGCAACTGCCAGGCGAAGGCCCGCGACGAGGGCTGCCAGCCGCCCGTGTCGCGCTTTACCAGGAAGCTCTCGAAGTACGGCGTAACGGTCCCCATCTGCATCTCCAGCGTCGCGGGCCGATCGCTGACAGCGGCTGCGAAACAGACCTGGTTGATGCTCCAATCCAGGTCGTTGCGGCGGGCGGTGAAGTGGCGGAAAAGCCAGCGTCGAGGAGTGGCGGCGTCCTCCCAGCACCAGTATTCCGGCCAAGACCACTCGCTGGCGCCTTGCGTCAGCGGCTGCGGATAGGCATGGCAATAGAAGTTGTTCCTGGGTATGCAGTTTACAAATAGCCAGCGCGTGGGCACACTGTAGCGGCCGTTCTCGTAGCGGGCCTCTTTGCCCTCGGGCGGGATGCCGGGCGTCATGCTCGCGCCGAAGCAGATCGCGACGGCGTCCGAAAGCTGCCGCTCTCGCGGTCGATTGGCCAGCGTGGCCGGCCGCCCCTGGTAATAGGTCTTCAGTAGCAGGTCGTGCAGTTCCAAGAGGTTCATGGGGACCTTGCTCTTGGCATCGATATAGTGCAAGCCCAGGTTGCCGTCGAAGAAGATCCACTTGCGGTACTCGTTGGACCAGATCTCGGTGACCTCGTGGCCGGCCTCATACGAAGCGCCCGGGTTGTCGCCGAAGACGAATCGCGCCTGGTGGCCCAGGCTGATCGCCGTTTGCATGAGCACGACGGCATACTGCACGCAGAAACCGGATTTCCGCCGCAGGATTTCGTCGGCGTCCCAGGGCGGATAGTACACGGCGGGAGGTTGGTACTTCCATTGCCGCGAGACCCAATCGCACAACCGCGTCAACTGCTCCGTCTCGCTGGCCGAGCCGGAGACCACGGCGTCCAGCTTGTATTTCCTCCGCAGCGCCACCATCCGCGGGTGTAGCGGGTCCTCATACTCGAAGGGCAGCGACGTATAGCGTATCGGCTCGTTGTGAAAACTCACGGTTCTCAAAGTACTCGCCCAGGCCGGAAGGGGCTGGCGGCGGACCTGCGCCTCGACCGACACGCCCCGCAGCAGCGGCGTCCGCAGCGGATCGCGGGAAGCCAGCACGGCCTTCCATTGCAGGTAACGACATCCCGGCGGCACGGTGGACGGCTGCCAGTCGGACCACGTCGCCGCGTCGTACACGGGGCTGCTACCCCGACGGACCGCCAACTCCACGCGCGTGCCGTCCGGCGTGGCGGCATGGGCCTCCAGCCGCGTGGACTGGATCTCGACCGGCGGGAGCAGCGGGCAATCGCCCGCGGCGACGGCCTGCGGCGGATCCGGCCCCAAATCGATCACCGGGGAGATGAAGTGGCCCTGCGGCACATACTGCACCAGGTGCAAGCGGACCATGAACTCACCCGCCAGCGGTTCCCAGCTCTTTCCGCCGTCGTTGCTCGTAAAGCTGCGGCAAGGGCGGTCCTTGCGCTGCGGCCTGTTGCGGAGGATGTCTTGCGAAGACGTATACTTGATGATCCGGTGGGCGCCGTCCCGGCAGTACAGGACGACCTCGTTGTCGCCGTCTCTTAATAGCGAGACGGGAACCTGGTGAAAAGGCGTGCCGGACGAAACGTCAATGGGCTGCCCGTTGAGCTCAATCGCCACGCCGGCCGGGGCGCAGAGCCGGGCTTCGATGGCCTGGCGGTGGGCGACATGCAGAACTTTCTTGACCCGCTTGCTTCCGCCGATCTCGGTGCTGGGCGCGCGGTTGGTCTTCATCCAATCCGCATCACCACTGAGGCCCAGCTCGTCGTCCTCGATCAGGACGCGGTCGTAGAGCCCGATCTCGCCCCCGTCATGCAGGCAGACGTCCCAGGCGCCTTGCCCTTGCTGAAAAGCCTCGGCGGCTAGCATCGGCAGGCGGCGGGTTTCCGGCTCTTGTGCCAGGCAGCAGGCCGCGCTGGCGAACGTCGCAACAAGCAGGCAGAGATACGCAATCGATCGATACGTTGTGCTAATCTCCATGAACAACCTCCGTTGCTGCCGAGATCCCGCTCATTTGCCCATCCCTATCAATAATCCCGTCGCCTTGTCTTGTCAAGCTCGCGGCCTTCGCAGAAGCGTCGAGAATCATCTTTACTCTCAATCGAATCTACGAGGACAGCAACCAAATGTCAATCATCCTCCTCCGCCCCCTGACCTGGTGACAATCTCCGCTGCTTCGGATATCCTGGGATTATCGCCTCTGGCTGTTACGTATGGGAATCAGGCAACGGCCGTGGGGTTTCGAGAACTGGCGTCTGAGTTACACGCTTTGGCGATACGCATGAAACAACGGAAAGGAGCCAACTGTCCGATGAACGGCACAATTGCAACAGGCGGAAGACTGCGGCGGAACCAATTGGTCGGCAGCGCTGTGTTCTTGCTGGCAGGCGCGGGACTATTGCTTTACAACCTGCGGTGGATTTCCAGCGCCATCCAAGGACCAGTTCCGATCACGGTTCGCGAACTGGCGCAGATCGAGAATCCAGCAACCTTGCCCAATCCATGGGTGTCGTTCAGCTTCGCGGGTGCCATCGAAACCAACTTGGGGTTCATCAAGCAACCAGAAAACGTGCCTCAGTCCAGGTTTCTTCTCGTCCAGGTCGAGGATCGGTGGCTGGTCACCGAAGTACCGCACAACCATGTCAGCAATAGAGTCACCGGATACGTTGGCACATGGTGGGAGCCCCTTCGCAAAGATGCGCTCAAGGATATTCAAACTTATTTTCCGCAGTACAAGCTGCTACCGTACCAAGTGGATGCAGAGTATTCATATCGTGGCCAGTGCTGGTCCGTGCTCGGCATTGGCGGCTTTCTCATGCTTGGCGGCTTCTATTTTCTCGGGCTTGCTCTTGCCTCGGAATGGCGAGAGGCTTCGGAGAGAAATATGGCGAACAAGTCTGCCTTCCAGCCGCCCAATCCCCATGAAAGGCGGGCAGAAGACTCTGTCGCCGACGGGACGTTGACGGACGAACGCACGATTTTTTCGGCTCGGCAACTCTGCGCCTTGACGCAAGACCGCCTTTATCGCGTTTACCTCGACGACAGGCGCTTTTACCTGATTTACATCGGTGGTCAAGCAGCCGCGGGGCTAGATGCCATTGGCATGCACTTCGGGCTTCTGGGCGTTCTGATCGCCACAATGTTGAAAGGGAAAACCAAGCCTCCGGAGGAAATTGCGGCACTCGATGTGGAGTCGCCCAAGGACCTGCTCGGCAAGCACAAGCACAGCTTCTCGTTTTCCGCTGCGGATATCGCCGAGTCAACGCTCGACCCACCATCCGCATGGGCACAGCATGGACCGCACGTTGCGCGATGGTTGCTTGCCTTCCGCGATGGAACCAAGAGACAGCTCCAGATCGAACAGGTCGAGGATTTGCACAAGGCGATGGAAGCACTGCCAGCAGTTTTGGGACCGCTCGTGCGGATTAGCTTGACGTGGGACGAAAAGACGCAGAAATACCGCAAGCCGTAACGTTTCATTTTGTGCCAAGTTCCTCCTTTTTGTGGACTTCAGCGGTCCGCCCGTCGTCACTCGCTGCCGGGTGGGCCGCCGCGAAGATGGTCCTGCAGCCTGCGATTGCGATTCAAGGAGTCGGCCGGTAGTTCCAATCCCAGCGCACGGACCATCTCCATCACCGGTTGCCGCGGATCATTGGACCAGAAGATCCCCCGGTCCTCGGCCTCGCTGTAGCGATAGCCCACAGCTTTGCCGTAGCGATCCGTCAGGGCTGCCCCGTTACGCAGTTGCGGCTGCCAGTCCAGCAATACATAGGACAGGTCGATCTGCTCGACCAACAGGCCCGGCTCCTTGAGTTGCTGGGCAATCACCGCGCCGGTGGGATCAACCAGGGAGATGTTGTTCCGCCACGTACTGGAGAGGAGGTAGTAATGGTGCCGGCGGGCACGGCACTGCGCGCCGATGATCTGTGGCGACTGCGTGGGCCAGATCACCAACTCCGCTCCCTTGCGGGCCAGCGCTGCCCAGCCGTCGTCGAAAAACATGTCGTAGCAAATCTGCACGCCGACCTTGCCGAAGTCGCAGGTGAAAACCGGGAAGTCCTTGCCGGGCAGGACGCCACCTTCCAGTCGATCGGTCTGCTGGGAAGCCACGGGATGGACCTTGCGGTAGATGCCGGCCATCTTGCCCTGGCGGTCCAAGAGCGCGCAGGCGTTATAGAGCCTGGTCTTGGCCGCGTCTTCGGCCAGGTACAAGGGCACGGCCACGTAGGTCTTGTTCCGCCGGGCCGCTGCGCCGAGCGTGTCCAAGACCGCCCCTTCCAGAGGCACCGCCGTGTCCTTGGCCGAACCCCGCACCTCGCCGTTGACGGCCGTTTCGGGCAGGACGGCAATATCCAGGCCGGCGTGGTATTTCTGCCGGGCGGTCTTGCTCATCGCGTCGATAAAGGACGACAGGGCTTCGAGTCGCTTGGCAAGGCCCGGGTACGTGCCCCACATACTGTACATCAGCGAACCGACCACGATTTTCCGCGGCGGCCCGGCTGCCGGGGTCTGCTCTACTGCCATCGCAGCAGCGGCCATGAACGTGCTCGCCATGCCCGTCATTACGGCCAAAATCGCCCGTTTTGCTCGTTTCATCGTTCTCTCCTCCAGGGATTGCCGCTCATTTGCCCCTCCCTATCAATAATCCCGTTGTGCTGTTTTGTCAACCTCGCGGAGAGAATCCCGCCAGGTTTCCGGACAGGAGAATTGCAAAGTCTGCCAGCACAGCCCTCCGTAGCACGGAATTCATTCCGTTTTGCCCTAAGAAGGGTAAGGCCACGGAATAAATTCCGTGCTACGAAGGCCTTTGCAATTCTCCTGCGTTTCTGAAAGGCATGATTGACATGGCTCCACCCGTCGGCGAAACTGGGGAAGACGAGTTGTCGTGAACCAGATCCTCACGTCTTGACACAAGGCGGCATTCCTATCATGTCCGGAACTACCGGCGCCAAGCCGGGCCTAAAACGCGTTTTGGGGTTGTGGGCGCTGGTGATCTACGGCATCATCCTCGTCCAGCCCACCGGCGCTATGCCGTTGTACGGGATTATTTGCGACAAGGCCCACGGTCACGTCGTTACTACCATCCTGATCGCCATGGTCGCGATGCTCTTCACGGCCATCAGCTACGGACGGATGGCCAATGCCTATCCCACGGCGGGGTCCGCCTACACGTATGTCGGCCAGGAGTTGCATACCTCGCTGGGTTACCTGACCGGCTGGGCCATGGTCTTCGATTACCTGCTCAACCCGATTATCAGCGTCATGTTCTGCAGTTACACTGCGCGGCGACTTCTGGAGTGGGCGTCCGAGCGATGGCCGGCTTGGGAGTTTGTCCAGCACGTGCCTTACTGGGCCTGGGCCCTGTTCTTCGCCCTGCTCTTCACCGGCATGAACTTGCGGGGGATCCAGTCCAGCGCGCGGACGAACCAGTGGCTCGCCGCTGGGTTGATGGCGGTGGTCGTCTTGTTCTTGCTGGCCGCGGGCGGGTACATCTGGGCGGACCCCCAGCCCGTGGCTGGACGCTTCTTGCGACCCTTTTATGACCCCGCATCGTTCGACTTGAAGGACGTCTCGGGAGGGGCCGCGCTGGCGATGCTGACCTATATTGGCTTCGACGCCGTCTCCACGCTCTCCGAGGAGGCGCACAACCCGCGTCGCAACATCCTCCTGGCCACGGTCCTGACCTGCGTAATTACCGGCGTCCTGGCCGGCTCGCAGGTCTATGCCGCCGGCATGGTCTGGCCCAGCAACCAATTCCCCCATCCGGAGACCGCCACCGGGGACATCGCGGGCCGAGCCGGCGGCACCGCGCTGTTCATTACCGTTAGCCTGGCGCTCCTGGTCGCGCAAGTCGGTTCGGGCGCGGGGGCGCACATGGCCGGCGGGCGGCTCCTTTATGGTATGGGCCGCGATAACGCCATCCCGCGGCGGTTCTTTGCCGCGCTCAATCCGCGCACACGCATCCCGCAGAACAATATTATTTTTATGGGCGCGATCGCCCTGTTGGGCGGACTCGCCGGATGTATCGACCACGTGACTTTTTCCCTCCCCCGGCTTGCCGTTGGCGCCAAGCCCTGGGGCCTTGGCCTCGCCTGGCGCACGGAGACGATGGGGCCCTTCGACGTGGCTTGCGAGATGCTCAACTTCGGCGCCCTGATCGGCTTCATGGGCGTGAACCTATCGGCCTTCGTGCGCTACGGTCTCCGCGGCAATTGGAAGAACCCGCTGAACCTGCTGCTGCCGTACGCCGGCTACCTGATTTGCCTCTATCTCTGGTACAGCCTTAATCCGCTGGCCCAGATCATCGGCCTGGGCTGGCTGGCCTCCGGCTTCCTCTACGGCGCCTGGAAGACGAACTGGTTCCGCCGTAAGATCGAATTCACCGTCCCCGATGAAGAAACCATGACTGCATCCCCCATTCCACAACCTACCCAGGAGAAATCCCCATGAAGATCAGATGGCCCGAGCCCTTTCCGGGCGCTTACTGGCTGGACGAGCGCGAAGAGCAAGCCGTGTTGGACGTGCTCCGCCGCCGTTCGCTGTTCCGCTTTTACGGCGTGAAGAAGCCGAAATACGCCGCCATGCTGGAGCGGACGGCGTGCAAGTTCTACGGGGTCAAGCATGCCCTGGCCGTCAACAGCGGCACGGGGGCGCTGGCCACCGCCATGACGGCCCTGGGCATCGGGCCGGGCTGCGAGGTTATCATACCGGCGTTCTTCTGGGTCTCCACGGTCGGCGCGGCGGTGCATGCCAACGCCATCCCCGTGCTCTGCGAAGTCGACGACAGTTTCTGCATGGAACCCCAGGACTTGGCCCGTAAGATCACGCGGCGCACGAAACTGATCGTCCCCGTCCACATGGCGGGCGTGCCCTGCGACATGAAGGCTATCATGGCCGTCGCCCAGAAGCACGGCATTCCCGTGCTGGAAGACTGTGCCCAAGCCAACGGCGCAAGCTTCCAGGGCCAAAAGCTGGGCACGTTCGGCACGCTAGGCATCTTCAGCCTGCAATGGAACAAGAACGCCACGGCGGGCGAAGGCGGGTTAATCGTCACGAACGACGCGAAGCTCTACGAACGTTGCAACGCCGCGCACGACTTAGGTATCCCCTGGGTCGGCAGCGCGCCCGACCCGGCGGGCGCGGTCACCTGGGGCGGCGGGCGACGGATGAGCGAGTTGACGGCGGCGGTTGCCGTGCAGCAGCTCAAGAAGCTGCCGGCCATCGTGCGGCACATGCGCGGCTCCAAGCAGCGGATCAAGGCCGCGCTGGCGGGCACGCCGGGCTTGTGCTTCCGGCGACTGAACGATGCGGCCGGTGACGCCGGCCCGTTCTTGATCATGGTGCTCGACGGCGAGGCCGAGGCGCGACGCGTGGTGCAACAGATGCAGGCCGCCGGGCTGGCCAGCGCCGTGCGTCTGTCCGACTACGGCCTGCACATCTACTACAACGTTCAGCAACTGGTAGGAAAGGTCCCACTCTCGCCGGCCGGCAACCCCTGGAGTTTGCCGCAGAACCAGCAGAGCGCCGGCAATTACGGCAAGGGTGCTTGTCCGCGCAGCGATGCCCTGTTTGCCCGGTCCATCCTGTTGCCGATCCCGTCGCGGCTGGTCCCGCGGCAGGAAGAGGCGGCCGTCCAGATTATCAAAGCGGCGATGGGTTCGGCCAAGCATAAGCCTGGCCCCGGTCCCTGCATCGACGGGAGAGCGGGCACCTAAGCAGGCTTCGCGGCCCAGATTCAGCCGAGAGAGGATACCCTATTGATGGGACGCACCGGGAGAGGACTCGGCCTTAAATCCGGTGGTTAAGAAGAGGGCCAATTCCTCGCCTGTCTTCTCGTAATATCGGCCCAGGTCGTGCGCAACGCCCTCAAGCACGTGGTAGCGAAACGGGTACTTCGCCTCCTCCAGGTTCTTGACCACTGGTTTGTGCCGGGCATAGGTCATGTCCTTGTCCCCGACGACCATCAACAGGCGCACGCGACCGGCCAGCCGGCGCAAGTTGTCCGTTTCCAGTTGGGGCGGAAGGTCGCCACCGCGCGAGCCGAGAGCCGCTGCCCACGACGCAGAGGCGGAGAAGAGGTCCGGATGTTTCAGCGCCAACCGAATCGCACCGCCCCCGCCCATCGAGAACCCGGCGATGACCCGCCCCTCCCGATCGGCCCGTGTGCGATAGGTCCGATCGATCAGCGGGATCAGTTCCTTGATGAGCAAGGTCTCGCCCATGATCTTCTGCTCCGGCCGGTCTCGGTACCCGCTCATTCCACCGTTCGGAAAAACGCAGATCACCGCTGGGGCCTTCTTCTGTGTTGCCAGTCTTGCGACCAGGTCCGAGAACCCGGCCGCGTCGGAGTTCTCGTTGCCTCCGGCACCGTGCAGAAAATAGATCACGGGGTAGCGCTGGTTGCCCTGGGCATAGCCGGGCGGCAAGTAGACGTTATAACCGACCTCGACATCCATGGAAGGGCTGTGGAAGCTGCCATGCTCGACACTCGGAACCCTCGGGCCGTCTGGATTATTCCATTTCGTCTGGCTTCGCGCCTGCTGCGCTTGCGACGAGAGACCGAGTAGGGAGAAAACGACCGTACAACTCAGCAACAACATTTTCTTCATGATCTTGGACTCTTTGGATTATCAACAAAATGCAGCCATTGGTTAGCTTCGTTACGGTTCTTGCCGTTGTCAAGCTCCTCCAAGAATTTTCCAGAAAACGAGATGCGGCAGCCATTCAGTTGATCGCAAGGCGGTGGCCAACGGGCCGAGGGCTTGTATTTCCCGTCCAAACCAGCTTTAACTATGGAATCTGGGCGCCGAAATCCAGAAGAGCCTCAGCCACAAGGGCGCCGGGGCGATCGCGATCCCCGGCCTGGTGAAGATCGAGAAAATCGGAACCCGGGGTGGTTCGCACTCTGCATTTTGACTGTGGCTGCCAACCGGCTTCGGGCCGGTTGAACAGCCGCACTTGAACCAGGAGTTGTTATGTCCCCACCTCGTGCCCTCATCTTTGCGTCACCTGGGTTGCCTCGACTGGTTCGACACGATCGTTTGTTGCGAGGACGTGCCGCGTCACAAGCCGGCGCCGAACATCTTCCTGGAAGCGGCCCGCCGGCTCGACATTCCACCTGCCGAGTGCCTGGTGTACGAAGACACCAACCCCGGCATCGAAGTGGCCCAGGCCGCGGGGATGGCCGTCATCGACGTCCGAGGCATGGGAAGTTCGTCGAAGTAAGACATGACATCAATTGTTGGTCACTCATCTGCTGCTATAATGCCGCACGCAACGATCCCTACAAGGAGTCGCACCACCCGCGCTACACGCCGCTACAGAAAGTACCCGATACTTCGATCAAAGAGGTCGGCGCCAAGGTCAGCAACAGAGAAAAAGCCTTTCTCGATCCAGCGACGGACAAATCGTGACGTCATCGCCTTACCTCGGCAACTGCAAGGACGGATCGCCGAAAAGCATGTACTTCATACCTTGGAAGAAAATGCTGGGTGGATACCAATCGGCGTTTGGCTTGAGTGTCGCCAGTTTTTCTTTCTCGTAGTAGTAGCGTACAGCGCCGATCCAGCAATCGCCCAAGCGCGGCTGAGGGCTCTCACCCCATGTCCGTACAAAGCCTTCCAGGAGCGTGATGCCGCACGGTTGCCCGCCTGTATTGCAACCGTAGTAGGCAACCGCTCCATCCGGCCCAGCGCGAACGAGTTGCCGGCCCAAACCAATCGAACTGAAACGTCCCGTCTGATAAGGCGCCGGCGGAGGCGGCGGGCCGCGGAAGACCTCGCCGGCATTCGTTCCTTTATGTTGGATTCCGCCAACATCCACGTAGGGCTCGTAGGGCGGGAGGGTCGCAAAGCGGGCCGTGCTGCAGCCCGCGGAAATCATCACGGGCAAATGCCCGGAATTCTTGATCTTTACCAAGTCGCGTGTCGAAAGGCACCCTTGCCATGATGTGTCCGAACCGTGCCCCACGTGGACCATCAGATCGACGCCGGAGTTGAGCAGATCGACCACCTCCTGTTCGGTTGCCGGCCGTGGACTCCGCCGATGGGCATCCGAATAATAGCGTCTTTCGATCTCCCAATATCGGGGCATCAAGGCCGCCATGCGATCCATCTGGCCGCGGGCGTCGACGAAGCCCTCGTGATTGATTAGGCCCAGGCGTGGCCGACTTGCCCGGTCCGTGAGGATTCGTTCTTCAAAGGCGATGGTCTTGTTGACGAGTATGGTCACCTCGTTCGGCGAATTGACGGGCCACCGCCCAACGGCCAAGGTCGGAACGTAATGGATGCCGTCGAAATTGATCGGGTCCTGCTTATTCTTCTCGCCGTGAACCTCGCCGAAATACTGGGCATGAAAACCGTCCTTGCGCCCATTCCAATCCTCGAACGAACCATCTTTCCGGGCGACGTCGGCATAGTATAGGTCGCTCGGATAGAACGCCGTATCGAAGGCGGCGGGAGCGACGCGGTCGAGTACCATGTACCGGACCGGCAGAACCGTCGCATCGCCGACCAGCAACACGTATCGGACCTTGCGTTTCTGCCAGGCGGTGTATAAGAATCGCTTGAGCTTCTCGGGGTCGTCCACGCCGGACTTTGTAGCCAAGACGGTCTCCAGCGCGGCCAGTTCGACCGGGAGGCTGCGACGACGATACTCCACATACGGTTTCAGTTCGGTCTCGAAGCGGCGCGGCGCGATAATGATGAGCCCTCGGTTCGCCGACAGTTGCGGGTTCGATAGCGGTGTCTGCCCAATTGCCGAAAGTGGCATTCCGGCGATGGACAGCATTGCGATAAGGAGGAGAAAGGCGGCGAGCGGCAGGTCTCGGTATTTCATGGCAGTCAGCAGCAAGGAGAGGGGCGACAGTTAATTCTATTGCCGATCGGCAAGAAGGTCGATCATTCGGCCCGGTACTAGAGATTGGGCTGCACGACATAATAGCCTGCGGCTGCCAGTCGGTGTGCCATCACGTACATTTCCGGGCGGATGCTGAGCCCATCCATGAAGAAAATGACGGCGGGCCAAGCCCCCGGGCCGTCGGGATAAAACACATGGGAATCGGCGACGCCATCCGCGGTTTTGATGTCTACGGCTTGCTCGGTCATGAGGTCCTCTTGGCGGGAATGCTTCGATTACTTTCCATTGCCTGGAAGATTCCCAGACAAAAGTCGGGAAGATCATCGGGCCGGCGGCTGGAGACGAAGTGGCGGTCAACCGCTACGGGCGCATCTTCCCAGATGGCTCCGGCGTTAATCAGATCGTCTTTGATTCCAGGGGAACCAGTTACCCGAACGCCTTGATACACCCCTGCTGAGATCGGAATCCACCCGCCATGGCAGATCGCGGCAATGAGCTTACCGGCTGCATCGAAGTCGCGAACCAGTTTCAAGACGTGGGGATCTCGCCGCAGCTTGTCTGGAGCCCAGCCACCAGGAATGATCAGCCCTTGGAAGTGGATGGCCTTCATGGCGGGGATCTCGGCATCGGAAGTCTCCGGGTAGCCGTGTTTGCCGTGAAAGTGACGCTTTCCAGGCGGGCCGGCCACGGTGACCTCCGCTCCGGCTTCAATCAGCCGCAACTTCGGATACCAGAGCTCAAGATCCTCGTAGTCGTCGTCCACTAGAATCAGGAACTTGTCGTTTTCCATCGGCCTTGAAGACGGCATGGCTATCGCTCCTTCGCTGTTTTGTGGGTTTGGGGAATCTTACGCACCGATACGGAGCCAATCAACCAGTGATCGGGGCGGCCAGTGCTGACGGGCCGGCGGGGGATTGTGCTCAGCCGAGCAAAAAGATGCCCCTAAGTGGCATTTCCAACCGACTCTGTGTAAACTGACGCCATTCCCGATCCAAGAGCCTGGAGGACGTTCGTGTGGGCTGGTTCCAGCATGAAATTCAACTGCCTGCCTTACCGCAGGGAATTCACAAGATTACCGATCGCGTGGTCGCCGCCCTTCCCGAGCTGGACCGCGTGAGGGTTGGCCTGCTGAACGTCTACGTGCAGCACACCTCGGCCGGCCTGACAATCAACGAGAATGCCGATCCCGACGTGCTCTACGATTTGAACCAGTCGCTGGCCGCACTGGCCCCCGAGGACGCCGCCTATCGACACATGGAGGAGGGGGCCGATGACATGCCGGCGCACGTGAAGGCCTCGCTCATGGGCTGTTCGCTGACGATACCGATCCGCAACGGCCGGCTATGCCTGGGTATCTGGCAAGGCATCTGCCTGTGCGAGCATCGCGAGCACGGCGGCCGGCGGAGGCTAGTGTTGACCCTGCAAGGAGACGTAGAGGCAGGGTAGCAGCGGCGACGCCACGGATAATAGAACGGCCGCGAAGCATCCCGAGTTCGTGGCTCTCAGTCCGCGGCACATTATCGTCATTGCAGTATATACGCCTTGACGTGTCAAGAAAGTTTCTTTAGACTCCCCTCGAAATTTTCGCCGTGCAGGCGTCTGCGGCAAAGAATCACACAGCGAGCATTCGCACAGGGAGGTCCGAATGAGATTGGACGTGAGAAAGAAATTTCTGCTGGCCCTGCTCGCTGCGGTTGGGGCCATCGGCTGCCGGTCGCTGCCCTATTCGAGCGGGCCGAAACAAGTGCCGGTCGACCAGGCCGCACCGCCGGTCAGTCGACTCGACGCGCCGGATGAGGCGCATACCAGCCAGTGGGAGGCCGGCCGGGCAATCTATGTGGGCAACTGTGCCGGTTGCCACAAGCCAAAACCGATTCAAGACTTTGCCATCGACGAGTGGAAAGAGAAAATTATTCCCGGCATGTCGGCGAAAGCCAAGCTCGCGCCAGAGCAGACCCAATCGCTCGTGGAGTACGTCATGGCCGTCAAGCGTTTTCAGTTGGTCGGCAGCGGGCACGCCAAGGTGAGACCAGTGGCGGCAGCGCCGATATCGGCGGCCGACAATCGCTGATGGATCAGCCAGTAACGCCGTATCCATCGCGCCCGGCAGCGGCGTCGGTCCCCCCAAGAGTTCTCTCTAGGCGGGAAGGCTTTCACAACATTTAGACAACACCAGTTGTCTTTATTAGCGAAGGGTCTATACTTCGACCATCAGGCGCCGTGTGCGCGGTTACGAGGCCTGAGGATGTCGGATGGCTAGACGAAGGGCAGCCCGCCTCTATCGGTGGCCAGTTGTATGGTAAGCCGCCGTGGTCGAATGCCTGCGGGTGTTCAACCACGTCGGCTTTTTTGTTTTGCGCCACCTGTGGCGCGCGGGACCTTCGTGTTCGACCCGAGCCAGGCGGCGACAAGCGTTTCGACCGCGCGAGACTCGGTATCCACCCCGGAGATGGCCGTCACGTCCGAGACTTCAACACCGACCTTTACGGCCGACGGGCTGGACAACTTGCCGCCTACGGTTCCTGTGGTCGTGCCGCATGGGCCCGAGTTAGCGGTCACATTAGGCAGCGTGTTGAAAGCAACGGCAGTTGTTGCGACTTCGCCGCCTACGGCGTTAAGCGGCGCCGTGCAGCGCGCGTTCGCCGTCGCGGTGTCGAAGACGAAGTCGAGTGCCGCGAATGATGCGATTCTTGAGACGTATGGTTCGGCCCTCAATCCCGCCGTTGCTTCAGCGACCATTACACAATCCGTGGACCCGTGGGCATGGCTGGCGATCGAAAACTCTTGGAATTCTTCGGACCAGAATTGGACAACCGACTCGCAGACCGAAGCCCTGGATAAGGTTCTTGCCCGCTTCGGAGTTTGACGGAATTGAAGTAACCGCCGACCAAGAACATCCTGGCTGCCATGGCAGTCTTTCCTGAGCTTAAATCTGCGATGGCAGCCGGCCATTTTGCTGGGCGGTAGTCCGGTCGTCGCATGAACTGATCCGTATTACGAAGGACCGTATTCTCTAAACGACGTCAGCCCAGTTAACTGCGTCGGTCACCCCCACGAATGGCACTAGTCCCAATTCAAGTGAAAGCCGAAGGCCTTTGCTGCAGATTTGTGGCTGTTGTTTAAATTGACACCCTCAGCGATCGGTGTCCAGCAGTTTCTTCTGGCCCTTGCAGATCTCCAGATCCTTCCACACCAGCACAACGCGATATTCCTTCCGGCACTTCACTGGAATAGCGACATGATGGTCCTTTCGTACCGGCCAAGTTGGGCATTTTACCTGATTTCTCGCTGTGTGCCAGTTAGCCGAACCTCTCCGATTCTGAGGCGTGGCCGTCGAGCGCCGAGACTGCCCCAAGGGCTGAATCGTGGCCGAGGAACCGGCCCGCCCGCTGGAAAGTGCCGTACCGCCTTGTTAACATGGGAGATTGTTGTTACTCGGAGTGTATCCGGGCAGGGCCTAGAGGGAAATCCTGGTCTAGGCCGCCCTTAACTGTTTTCTCCTTGAGGAAAGGGACTGAACATGCGAACCTGGCTCGTGGTGTTTTTGTGGCTATTGGCGGTCATGGCTCTGCTCGGGCAGCGGCGGGTCGAGGCCGGAACTCCTGCTCCGAAAGTCTATGCCTACTGTGTCGAGCTCGGCGTGCCGCAGATCAAGCCGCGCAGTCCCGTGGAATTGGCCAAGTTGCTCCGCGAGATCGGCTTCGACGGCGTCGGATGCTCGTTTCTGACCGGGCCGCAGCTCGACGAGACGCTGCGGGCCAACGACGCCGCCGGGCTGCAGGTCTACCTGCTGCAAACGGCAATCAACCTCGCCCCCAAGGCCACAACGCGCTACGACGCCCAGGCGCCCGCCGCCATCCGCAAGCTCAAGGGGCGGCCCGTCGCGGTCGTCGTTACGCTCAACGGTCTCAAGCCGGGCGACCCCGCGGGAATTGCGCCTGCCGTCCAGGCCCTGCGCGAACTGGGTGACGCAGCCGCCGAGGCGGGCGTGCGGATCTCGCTCTACAACCACGTCGATTGCTGGAACGAGAGCGTTCCCTTCAATATCGAGCTGGCAAAGAAAGTGAACCATCCCCAGGTCGGATACAATTTCAACGTCTGCCATTGGCTGAAGGTCGAGGGCAACAAGGACTACCGGCCGTTACTGAAGGCGAACCCCGACAAGTTGTTCTGCGTGACGCTTTGCGGGGCGCAGATCGGGGCCAAGACCTGGACCAACGGCCTGATCCAGCCGTTGGACCGAGGCGATTTCGACAATCGGGCACTGCTGGCCACCTTGCGCGAGATCGGTTATCGGGGTCCGGTCGGCGTGATGTGCTACGGCGTCCCCGGCGACGCCCGGGAGTATCTCCAGCGTTCGATGAAGACATGGAAGGCATGGACCGCGAAACCGTAAAGCGAACCACTAACTTTCTGTTACCCCGGGAGTCAAGCAACATGGCAAGTTCCGCCTCCAAGCATTCGGTCTGCTTCTGGTGTTTCGAGAAGCTCGGGCTGGAGCGGCTGGCCGCCGAGGCCGCAGCGCTGGGGATCTCCTCGGTCGAGCTGATCCCGCCCGAACAGTGGCCGATCCTGAATCGCCACGGGCTGGTCTGCGCGATGACCCCTAGCCACAGTTTCCTGGAAGGCTGGTGCCACCCAGAAAACCATGCGATGTGCAAGGCGAAGATCGATGAAGCGGTCGATGCCACGTCGGCGGCCGGCTTTCCTTCAGTGATCACCTTCTCTGGACTGCGCAAGGGCATGCCTGACGACGTCGGCCTCAAGAACACCGTCGCCGGCCTGAAAACCGCAATCGGCCACGCGGAGCGCAAGCGGGTCACGCTCTGCCTCGAAGTGCTCAACAGCCGCATCGCCACATGGATGATCGGCGTGCCCGACTACATGTGCGACACGGTCGAATGGGCGGTCGAGGTCTGCCAGCGCGTAGGCTCGGAGCGACTGAAAGTACTCTTTGACATCTTCCATGTCCAGGTCATGCAAGGCGACCTGATCACCCGGATCCGGCAGTATCATTCCTACATCGGCCACTATCACACGGCTGGTGTACCGGGCCGCCACGAGATCGACGAAACACAGGAGATCAACTATTCCGGAGTGATGCGAGCGATCGCCGAGACTGGCTTTACCGGTTACGTGGCGCAGGAGTTTCTCCCCATGCGTGAGCCGTTGGGGTCGCTGCGCGAGGCCGTGAGGCTCTGTAGCGTGAAATAGGGTTGGTGTCAATGGAACATATTTTCCCTTTACACCCCAAACGCATGCCTTCACGCCGGTCCGACGTGCTTCAGCACGCCATTCACCAGCCGAACCAGGCTGTCCGTGCGCTCCGTCTGCTCCTAAGCCCACCTGGCGGTCCGCACTGCTGTAGGTTGATTGCTCGTCATCGGCCGCCGTCGCGCGGTCTGAACGGGCATTTGCGACCCTCCTGGGACCCAACGAAATCGACTACAATGGTCGTACTGGCTCTGTCATGATGGGCCAGCTCTAGGAAAGTGCGGGGCTGCCGTGATCGATCAAGACAAGAGCAAGCAAGAACTCATCGAAGAACTGGCGGAAATACGGCGACAAGCGGCGCATTGGCGTTCGCTGGTCACCGAGCGAGATCGCGACGGGGCAATCCTGTCTGCCGCTATTGACTGTTTCCCCTTTGAGTTCTTTGCCATCGGAACGGATGGGCGGTATATGCTCCAAAACGCGGTCAGCAGGCAACTTGCCGCGGATAATATCGGCAGATGCCCCGAAGACTGTGCCCCCGACGAATACACTCGTCAGTTGTGGCTCGACAACAACCGGCGAGCCTTTGCCGGCGAACGCGTGGAAGCGGAAGTAGAAGCGCACGTAAGGGGTGAGACCCGGACATACTACAACATCATCGCCCCGATTCTGGATGGTGGCAAGGTTTGCGGCATCCTTGGCGTCAACGTGGACATCACCGAGCGCAAGCGGGCGGAGAATGCCTTGCGGGAAAGCGAAGAGCGTTTCCGGCTCTTGGTGGAGGCCATTCCCTTTGGCGCGTGGACATGCGATGCCCAGGGTCGTAATACGTATATCAGTCCGGCGTTCCTCGGCAAGCTGGGAATGACGGTCGAGCAGGTGCGAGAATTTGGCTGGACCAACGCACTGGCACCGGAAGACCTCGGTGAACCTCTGGAACGCTGGCGACACTGCGTGCGCACCGGCGAGGACTGGAAAGGTGAATGGCATTTCCGAATGAAAGACGGCACGTATTGCACTTCTCTATCCCAAGGCAGACCCTTGCGCGATTCGCAGGGCCAGATCGTCGGCTGGGTCGGAGTCGACATTGACATCACTGAACGCAAGCGGGCCGAGGAAGAGAAACTGGAATTGGAACGTCGTCTCTTGCACGCCCAAAAACTTGAAAGCATCGGCATCCTGGCTGGTGGGATCGCCCACGACTTCAACAACATCCTGGCCGGGATCATGGGTTATGCCGATCTGACATTGATTGAACTGCCCTCTTCCGAGCCTGCGCGAGCGAACCTTGAGGTAATCAAGAAAGCTGCCCAACGGGCTGCGGACCTGACGCAGCAGATGCTGGCCTATGCGGGCAAGGGCAAGTTCGTCGTCGAGCCGGTGGACCTGTCGCGGCTCGTGGAAGACAGCAAGAAGATGCTGGCCATGTCCGTCTCGAAAAAGGCCACGGTAACCTACAACCTGGCTTCCAGGTTGCCGCTAATCCAGGCCGATGCCGCCCAACTGTGCCAGGTGGTTATGAACCTGGTCATCAACGCCTCGGAGGCTCTCGGCGAGCAAGGTGGCGTAATAGCCGTTGCGACAAGTGCGATCCGGTGCGAAGCCAGGGATCTGGCTGGTATGGTAGTTGGCCAGGACCTGCCGGAAGGCCAGTACGTCTGCCTGGATGTCGCCGATACGGGTTGCGGTATCGACGAGCAGACCCTGCTGAAAATCTTCGATCCCTTCTTCACGACGAAGTTCACGGGCCGAGGATTAGGTTTGGCGGCAGTCCACGGCATCGTGTGCGGCCACAAGGCGGCGATCCAAGTATCCAGCGAGCCTGGCAAGGGAACAACATTCCGGGTATTCTTCCCGGCCAGCGGGACTGCGGCCCCTGCCGTGCGGAGCGACGCCATGGCTGCTCCTGAGCGCGCCAGCGGCACGGTCCTGATCGTGGACGACGAGGAGACAATCCGTATTTCGGCGCAGCGGATGATCGAACGTGCCGGCTTCTCAGTTCTGATCGCCAGCGGCGGACGAGAGGCCATTCGCGTGTTCCGCGAACATCAGAACGATGTGAGCTGCGTGCTCTTGGATCTGACCATGCCCGACCTGGACGGCGCAGAGACCTTCCGGGAGTTGCGAGGCATCCGCCCGGACGTTCGAGTGATCCTGACTAGCGGTTATAGCGAGGAGGCCGCGACCGCGCGGTTCGCTGGCCAAGGGCTGACGGGGTTCATCCAGAAGCCCTATCAACTCGACACGCTGGTCGTGCGAATTCAGGATACCCTTGATGGACCAGAAGTGTCGCGAGCTTGACGGTGGCGCTCGATCCGACCGCTGGTGTCAGCGCCGCCTTTCCCGCGCCGGTCACATGGACCGACGCGCCGAAACGCCACAAGATGGGGGCGCGGCACGAATCTCGATCGACTGGCCTCTCACCGCCCACCGACACCTGACCGCAAGGGCGGCTACCCGGCGCGATCCAGTTGGACTTTTGTGCGAACCGATCGGCTGCTAGAATCATCGCTCGATTTAAGCGGTCACTGCTGCCGCGACTGACATTATTGCTCTTGCTGAGTATTCCATCGCCTGTAAAGGATTGCCATGTTGTACTGGACGATCTTGCTGTTGTTGGCCTCGAATGTCTTCATGACGTTCGCATGGTACGGACATTTGAAATACAAGCAAACCGCGCTCCTGCTGGCAATATTGATCAGTTGGCTGATCGCCTTCTTTGAATACTGTCTTCAGGTGCCGGCTAACCGGATTGGCTCGAACGCCGGGTTGAGTGGCGCACAATTGAAGACGATCCAGGAAGTCATCACCTTGGCCGTCTTCTCCGGCTTTTCGGTTCTCTATCTGCGCGAACCGCTGAAGTGGAATTACCTAGTGGGCTTTGTGCTAATCCTCGCCGGCGCCGTGATGGTGTTTGCGCCGTGGCAGCAAGCAAGCTGACTGCGCGATTTCGCCCGAATGACTTGATGGCTCGGCGCTTTGCCCGTCACTTTCTTCAGAATCTCGCCTTGCGCGTTTTCTCCGTTTGCCGTATCGTGACTGCAACGACGACACATCTGTCGTCGCGTTCCTCTACGACAAGCGGCCCGCAGGTGAAGCCCGGCTCCGGCGCATCCTTTGCCGGCGGGCGGGAGGCTGGGGCGTGGTGGTAATTGTCGCGACGGTGGAGACCTCTTGAAGCGGTGGTGGCCGGCGGCCGCAATCCGACCGCCCCAAACGACGAAGCCTGCCGTACAACGCCTCACCCGCCTTGTCTTTAATGCTTTTATTCAGGCACTTCAAAGCCCGGCCGATATCGGTTATCCTGAACAGAATGTCGCAGAGCAATCTACGGTTTGCGGTGCGCGCCTTGCCATACATTTGCCCCTCACCAAGGTTCTTGGCTCGCTGATGGTCGTTCCCTGCGCTTTTATCGGGCCAGTCGGGAAAGAAACCCCTCACAATGATGGAGTCATGGAGGATTTGTCTCTCAAGCACGCTCAATCCCCGGTGCTGCCGTCCACGCGATTCGCAACGGATGGCCTGGAGACGACGGCCCTTATGCGTGAGGGTTGGCCCAGGCAGCTCGCTTGGTGGCCCATCCCGTTGCTCCTGTTGACGATCGCCGCGCTATGGGCGGCAAAGGAGTTGCCATGAATCAGCGGAGTCCATGGGCAAACCGGCTGGCGATCATGCCGATACCGCTGCTGGTTTTGGCGACGGTGGCGCTGTGGGTGGTGGACGTGCGGGTCGCCTGGACTTCACCACCCCTGATCTGGCTCGTCCATTATGGTCCCGTGGCCCTTGGGGTTACGTTCATTGTCATTCCGGCGGCACGCAGTTTTCTGGCCAAAGGGGAGCCAAGCGTCTTGATGCTAGGTTGTGGCATTCTGATGATGGACATTGGCGTGACTGCTATGCCGGTCGGATTTGCGCGGAGTTCAGATACCGCCTTCGCGATCTACAATACGTCCGCCTTGATGGGGGCCCTGAGCCATTTTGCCGGCGTGGCCATCACTTCCCAGCGCACGGTCCGTCTGAGGCGTTCAGCCACGTGGCTGACGGTTGCATACGGGGGTGGTACGGCGGCGATGGGACTAGTGATCTGGGCGGCCTTTACAGGTTGGATGCCGGTCTTCTTCATCGACGGTCAAGGCGGGACTCTGCTGCGTAGCGTGGTGGTCGGCACAGCCGTGGCGCTCTTTGTCCTGACAGCCGGCCTTCTCTGGCAGACGAACCGCCGTGCCGCGTCTCCATTCTTCTTCTGGTATGCGCTGGGTCTGGTACTACTGGCAGCCGGTCTGGCCGGGTCCATGGTGATTGCCGTGAAGGACTCTCCACTCCAGTGGGTCGCGCGCCTGACACAGGTCGTTGGCACGATCTATATGTGCGTGGCGGTGCTAGCCTCGGCGCGCGAAGACGGCGCCAAGGGAATTCCGCTGGCAGCGGTGGAGGACGCCTGGCGAGAGAATGCGTTGGTGGCGGGCATCCGGCAAGACACCCTCCTAGGTTGGGCGTTGCGCTATAGTCTGGCGGTCATGGCGGTGGTAGTGGCAATGGGACTGCGGCTGGCCCTGGCCGAGTGGATCGGCTCCGGATTGCCTACCTACATCACGTTCTATCCGATGGTGATGATGGTGGCGTTGCTGGCCGGCTTCGGACCGGGACTGGCGGCCACCGCATTGTCGGCCTTGACGGCGGCGTACTGGATTCTGCCGCCCGTCGGACAGTTCACCATCGCATCGCCCGTTGACCGCCTGGGGTTGGTGATCTTCGTCAGCATGGGCTTGTTCATGAGCGTGGTTGCCGAACTGTACCGCCGCAACCGCGACAAAGCCGCGACCTACGCCCGGGAGGCGGCGGTGCGCGAGAGCCAAGTACGCTTGGCGACGTTCGCAGAGGCAACTTTTGAAGGAATCGTTCAGAGCGAAGCGGGCCGGATCGTGGATTGCAACGAGCAACTTGCGCGGATGCTGGGCTACTCGGTGGCAGAGTTGAGAGGCATGGAGATTACCAATTTCATTGCCCCTGAAGACCGCGACCGGGTGATGGCGAATATCCGGCAGGGCGGGGAGTCCGTGATTGAACACGCCGCGACCCGCAAGGACGGCACGCGGATTGTGGTCGAAGCACATGGCAGGCCCGTCACGCCCGGCAATGCGCGGCGGCACACGGCGATTCGCGACATCACGGAGCGCAAACGGGCGGAACAGGAACACCACGCCACCATCGAGTTCCTGCGACTCGTGAATGCGAACCCGGACATGCCGCACCTGGTCGAGGCGTCCGTGCGGTTCTTTCACGCGCAGTCCGGTTGCGAGGCCGTGGGAATCCGCTTGCGCGACGGCGACGACTATCCCTATTACGAGGCCCGTGGCTTCCCCGAGGATTTTCTGCGGCTGGAGAGCTCGCTGTGTTCGCGTGACGAAGGCGGCCAGGTTGCGCGTGACACCGCAGGCAATCCCGTTCTCGAGTGCATGTGCGGGAACGTGATCTGCGCGCGGATCGATCCGTCGAAGCCTTTCTTCACGCCGGAGGGGAGTTTCTGGACCAATTGCACGACGGAACTGCTCGCGAGCACGACGGAGGCCGACCGGCAGGCACGCACGCGCAACCGCTGCAACGGCCAGAGGTACGAGTCGGTGGCTTTGATCGCCCTGCGCTGCGGGCAGGAACGACTCGGGCTGCTTCAGTTGAATGACCACCGCCGCGGAATGTTCACACCCGAGGTCATCGCTTTCTGGGAGAGACTGGCAGGCCACCTTGCGGTGGCGTTGGCCCGCGCACGCGCCCATGAGGCGATGCGACAGGCCAAGGAGGACTGGGAGCAGACCTTCAACTCGGTTCCGGACTGCGTGGCCGTCTTGGACGATCAACACCGGGTGATACTTGCCAACCAGGCCATGGCCGAGCGACTGGGGGTGACGGCAGGACAGTGCGTGGGGTTGCACTGCTACGAGGCGGTCCATGGAACGACGCGGCCACCCGAGTTCTGCCCGCACACCCAGACGTGCGGTGACCATCGCGAGCACACGGTGGAGGTACATGAGCCACGGTTGGGAGGAGACTTCCTCGTAAGCACCACCCCTCGATTCGATGAGCAAGGTCGGTTTACCGGCGCAGTGCATGTCGCCCGCGACATCACCGATAGCAAACGGGCCGAGGCAGCGCTGCGCGAGAGCGAGGATCGTTTCCACACGCTCGTGGAGCAGGCATCCGACGCCTTTTTCGTGCACGACGGCGAAGGCCGCTTTATCGACGTCAACCGGCAGGCATGCAAGAGCCTCGGATACTCGCGGGAAGAGTTGCTCCAGATGGGCGTGCTGGACGTCGAGCGGGACTTCGATCTGCCGCAGGCGCAACAGGCGTGGCAGCGGATCGTACCGGGCGAGTCGCACACGCTTTATGGACGCCAGCAGCGCAAGGATGGAACGGTCTTTCCGGTCGAGGTCCGACTGACCACGTGCCAAATCGCCGGCCAGCGGCTCTACCTCGGCCTGGTTCGTGACATTACCGAACGCAAACGGGCCGAGGAGCAGATCAGGGCGGCACTGGCCGAAAAGGAGGTCCTGCTCAAGGAAATCCACCATCGCGTAAAGAACAACATGCAGGTTATTTCCAGCCTGGTGGCCTTGCAGGCCGAGCGCCTACCGGACGCCGCCATGCGCGCGGTTCTCCAGGACGTGACCCACCGCGTGCGTTCGATGGCCCTGGTCCACGAGAAGTTGTACCAATCGGCCGACATGGCCCGCGTGGAGTTTGCCGAATACGCACAAAGTCTGCTAAACTACCTCTGGCGTGCCCACGAAACCACGGGGCCCGATATTCGGCTGGCCCTGGACCTAGAGCCGGTGCCACTTTCGGTAAATGCGGCGGTGCCGTGCGGGCTGATCCTCAACGAGCTTGTCAGCAACGCGCTAAAACATGCCTTCCGTGATGGCGGGTACCGCAGCGAAGCTCTGGTCGGTGGCGAAGTGGCCGTGTCGCTTCGCCGCGGCCCAGAGGACCGGGTGTGCTTGCGCGTCCGCGACAATGGCACGGGCCTGCCGGCGGGACTCGACTGGCGGCAGGCCGACACCTTGGGCCTGCGACTGGTACAAATGCTCGCCGGTCAACTCGACGCCACCGTGGACGTTTGTAGTAATCAAGGAACGGAGTTTACGGTCACGTTTGGCGGACCGATGACCATGGAAAATGGAAAACCATGAGCAAGACGACTATTCTCATCGTCGAAGACGAAGCGATCGTCGCCGCGGACCTGGCGGGCAAGCTGGCGCGGCGCGGCTACGAGGTTGCCGGGCTCACCGCGCAAGGCGAAGAGGCCATTGCCCTGACCCGCCGTCTCCGGCCGCAGCTTGTGCTGATGGACATTTGGTTGAAGGGCCCGATCGACGGCATCGAAGCGGCGGAAGCGATTCGCCACCAGCACGACGTGCCGGTGGTCTACCTGACGGCCCACAGCGACCCCGCCACGCTGGCCCGCGCCAAGCTCACCGGCCCGTTCGGCTACATCCTCAAACCGTTCGAGGAACGAGAGCTGGCCACCCAGATCGAGATGGCCCTGTACAGGCACCAGGCCGACCGGCAACTTCGCCAGCAGCGCGAATGGCTGCGGGTGACCCTCACCAGCATCGGCGATGCCGTGATCGCCACCGATGCCGAGGGCCGAATCACCTTCGTCAATCCGGTGGCCGAATCGCTCACCGGCTGGAACGCCGAACAGGCCGCCGGCCAGCCGGTCCAGTGCGTATTTCGCATCGTCAACGAGCAGACCAGCCAAGCGGTGGAAGACCCCGTTGCCCGTGTTCTACGCGAGGGCCGCTCCGTTGACTTGGCAAACCACACCGCACTGGTGACCAAGGACGGCCGCACGGTGCCCATCGAGGATAGTGCCGCGCCAATCCTGGACGCCGCGGGCCAGGTGATCGGGGCGGTATTGGTGTTCCACGACGCTACCGAGAAGCGGCGTGCCGAGGAGTACCTCCGGAGAAGTCGCGACGAATTAGAAACGAGGGTCGAGGCGCGTACCGCCGAGCTGGCCGGCACGGTCGAGGTGCTGAAGCAGGAAGTCAAAGAGCGGCAGGCAGCCCAGGATGCCATCAAGGCCGAACGCCAGCGGTTTCACGACGTGCTGGATATTCTGCCGGCATACGTGGTATTGCTTACCCCGGATTATCATGTGCCGTTCGCAAACCGTTTCTTCGAGGATCGCTTCGGCAAGTCTGAAGGCCGGCGCTGCTACGAGTATCTCTTCCAACGCGCTGAGCCATGTGAGACCTGCGAGACCTATCAGGTCCTGAAAACCGGTGCTCCTCATCGCTGGGAGTGGATCGGCCCGGATGGACGCAACTACGACATCTACGACTTCCCTTTCACCGACGTGGACGGCTCGCCGCTCATCATGGAGGTGGGTCTGGACATCACGGAACGCAAGCAGGCCGAAGCGGCGGTTCAGGCTGAACGGCGACGGCTCTTTGACGTGCTGGAAACGCTGCCGCCGATGGTCTGCTTGCTGACCTTGGATTATCACGTCGCCTTTGCCAACCGCAGCTTCCGTGAGAAGTTTGGCGAGTCCCACGGGCGGCACTGTTACGAGTATTGTTTTGGGCGCACGGCGCCGTGCGAATTCTGCGAAAGCTATACCGTGCTGAAAACCGGCCAGCCCCACCATTGGGAAGTGAACGGCACGGATGGCAGTGTAATTTCCGCTTACGACTACCCGTTTACTGACGTGGACGGTTCGCCCATGATCCTGGAGATGGACATCGACATCACCGAGGTTCGGCGGGCACAAAGGATGTTGACGGAGGCCAATGAAAGCCTCGAACATCGCGTGGCCGAGCGCACCGCAGCGTTGGCCGAAAGCGAGGAACGCATTAAGACCTTGACGGCAAATCTGACTTCCGGTGTCGCGCTCATTGACGAGAACGGAGAGTTGAGCTTGTTCAACCCGGCGTTCCTGAAAATGTTCGGGCTCGCAGAGAACGAGTCCGTAATGAACATAAACGATCGAAACTGGGGTGATTGGCAAGTGTTCGACGAGGATGGAGAACCGCTGCATGTCGACAACCATCCTGTGCGAAAGGCAGCACTTACCGGAGAAGCTGTTAGGAACGAACTTGTGGGCGTAAAGCTGCCAAGCGGGGGTGATGTGGTCTGGATGCTCGTCAGTGCAACGCCTACCACTGCAGCGCATGGGCGGCCGGCAATCATATGTACCTATCACGACATCACCGCGCGCAAGCGGGCGGAAGAGGCCCTCGTGCAGGCCAAGGCTGCCGCCGAAGCAGCCAACGTGGCCAAGAGCCAGTTCCTGGCCAACATGAGTCACGAACTGCGCACGCCCATGAACGCCATCCTGGGCATGATCGACGTGGCACTGCCGAAGGCATTGGACCCCATGGTCCAGGACTGCCTGCAAACGGCCAGAGGATCGGCCGATTTACTCCTGACGCTTCTGAACGATCTCTTGGATTCCGCCAAGATCGAGTCGGGCAAACTGGAACTGGACCCCGCCCCCTTCAGCTTGCGGCGCATGTTGGACCAGATTACGCAAGTCCTCGCGGTGCGAGCCAGCGAGAAGGGGCTTGCTTTCTATTGCCGCGTGCCCGACGACACGCCGGATGTGCTGACGGGTGACCGCATGCGCTTGCAGCAAGTCTTGCTCAATCTGGCCGGGAATGCCATCAAGTTCACCGAGCGTGGCGATATCGAGATCACTGTGGAGCAGTTTGAGATTTCAAACTTCAAATCTGAAGTCTCCAATCCCCAAGCGGCGATCTGTGATTTGCGATTCGCCGTGCGCGACACGGGCATCGGCATTCCTCCTGCGGCGCTGGAGCGTCTCTTCCAGCCCTTCGCCCAGGCCGATCCCTCCATGGCGCGGCGTTTCGGCGGCACGGGCCTCGGTCTTTCCATCTGCAAGAACCTGGTGGAAATGATGGGCGGGCGGGTCTGGGCCGAAAGCAAAGAAGGAAAGGGGAGCACGTTCTACTTCACCGTCCGCCTGCCCCTGGCCAAGGAACTGCCCGCCGATTTCGGAACGCCTCTGGTTCTTCCCGCGACGGCCGGCACGCAACTCCGCATCCTGCTGGCGGAAGACAACCCCGCCAACCAGAAGTTAGCCACTTACATCTTGCGGGACCGGGGCCACGCGGTTGAGATCGCCGACGACGGCCAGGCGGCCATCGACTTGAGCGCGAGTAACCGTTACGACGTGATCCTGATGGACGTGCAAATGCCGGGCCTGAACGGCCTGGAGGCTACGGCTGCCATCCGCAAGCGTGAAGACGGCCGCCCCCGCATACCGATCATCGCCATGACGGCCCATGCGATGAAGGGCGACCGCGAGCAGTGCCTGGCGGCGGGAATGGATGCCTACCTATCGAAGCCCATCGACGGCCATGAAATGATCGCATTGGTGGAGACCCTGGCTGCCGGCTCGCCCGCGCTGGCAGATGGCAGCGTTTCCACGTCGGCCACTCCAGCGCCGGCCACTCCGCTTTCGACCGCCGCCGTCTTGGATCTTGAGTCGGCCCTGAAACGCCGCAAGGCGGAACAGCGTTTGCACCTGGGGATAGCGCGACCGGCTTTGGCCGTGTCCGAAACGGACGTGCGGGCCTTGGTCCACGAGTTGCAGGTGCATCAGATTGAATTGGAGATGCAGAACGAAGAACTCCAGCGTGCCCAAGAGGCAGCCCGGGAGGCAGTAGAAGCCAAGCGAGCCGACGAGTCTGCCGTAGGCAACCGTGTGCTGGGCGAGATCGAGGCCAACATGAGCCGCGAGGTCCGTGAGCCCGCGATGGCGATCACCCCGGCAGCGGTTGTCTTTGATCCGGAGTTGGCGTTCTCGCGGTGCTGCGGCATTCAAGACATGCTGCGGGAGATGATCCAGTGTTTCTTCGATGAAGTGGAGAACCTCCTGCCGAAGATGCGGGTAGCCCTGGAGAACGGCGACCTTGCGGAAGTGGGCCGGTTGGGGCATCGCATGAAGGGCACCGTGCTGTACCTTGGCGCGGAACCGGCCAAGGAGGCTGCGTTGCGCGTGGAGCGATTCTGCAAGTGCGAGGGCGGCACGCCGGCGGAAGCAGAGGCAGCCATAGATGCGCTTGAGCAGGAGTGCCTGGCGTTAAGAGCCGCACTGACCAAGCACCCGCTGGCAGCCGAAGCGAAGCCGGGCGACTAGGCGACTACCGGACTGCCTTTATCTTATATGATAATCCAACGAGCAGCTCGCGTCCAATGTTGCCGAACGTGCCGCTCGGCCCGGGATTTGCTTTCAGAATCGAGCCGTGCTATCCTGACACTGACCCCGGCTGCGGACTGCATGCGCAAGGTCGGCTCGCACGGCCGGTCAATCATCCATACTGGGAACGACTCGATGTCTCGAACCATTCTCATCCCTCTTCGATTGTTCATTCTCACGTCGTCGGTCTTGTGGATGGCCAATGTTCGCCCCGGTTTGGCCCAGGGCCTGCACCTCGTTTCGCCGGGCGAAGGGCAAGTGGTGCGAGGCGCGATCACGTTTCGGGTCGCGGTCGAAGACGCCACATTGCGTGACCGACTCATTGCAATCATCTGGCGTATGAACGGGCAGGACCAGACCGGCCCACTGACCGTGCGGCCTTATGACTGGCGATGGCACTCGACGTTGGTCTATGATGGGCCTGCACTGATCGAAGCCGTTGCGATTGACGCACAGGGCCACGTACTCGCCAGAAGCCAGCCTGTGACATTCCAGGTGAATAACCACGGTCACGACCTGCGACTGGTCGAGCCGACGTACGATCGCCTGCGAAAGGAACCGATCGGCAGCAAACTATCGCTCAGCTTCGCCGCCGAGCGGAACATGACCGAACAGGAAAAGGCCCGGCAAAAAGTAAAGCTCGGCCAAGTCAAGCCGGTTGGGGCGATCGTGTGGCTGCTGCGTCCGCATATGCTGGACGGCGGGCGCGATCAGGACCCACCGTCGGTGCGACTGACATCGCCCTTACCGGACGCCACGGTAACCGGCGAAGTGACCTTGTCGGCCGCGGCAGCCGATGAGGCGACTGTCAGCCGTGTCGAGTTCTTCGTCGACGGCGCTCGGCTCGGCGAGCGGACCACCCGGCCCTACCGGATGCAGTGGAACACGGCCTCTGTCAAACCTGAAACGTGGCACCAGTTCACCGCGGTGGCCTACGATCGCGCGGGCAATCGCAGCGAAGCACGCCAGAAACTGCGCGTTGCCGATATGGGCCGGCAGGCAGAGCGCGCACCCCGAAAGATCGTGCTGTTGGCGGGCAAGAAGAGCCACGGGCCCGGCGTGCATGAATATGAAAAAGACGCCACGCTTTTGAAGCACTGCCTGGATACGTCGTCGAGCGTAAAGGGCGTCAAGACCGAATCGCATTTCGGCGGCTGGCCGCTGGATGCCAAGAGCGTGGATAATGCCGACACGATCGTCCTGCTGGCCGACGGCCTGGACAACCAGTACCCACTCGATCAGCATCCCTTGCGGATAGGCAACTCGTTTTTCACACCACCGGACACGGAGGACAACACCATGGCCAAAGCCGCCACCCCCACGAAACCCTTGACCAAGACCGAACTGCTCACTAAACAAATGGCACAACTCGATGCCCATCGCAACGGGTCATGAGAGATCACGGCGCGACGTCTAGGAGGATCTTGCAATGGAGAAGCTCAAACAGTTCCTGGAGACGCAAATTCTCGACCCAAGCGCCCTCCTTGGGGCAATCTTCTATGCAGTCGTTTTCGTTACGGCGGCGTGGGCTTTGGGTTGGCTGCTCAAAAGCAGCGTAACACGTGCGATGGAACGAGATCACCGCGGTCTGGTCGATCGTACGGCAGCTCCGTTTGTGGTGCAACTGCTGCGAGTGTTGATGTACGTGATCGCCCTGTTGCTATACGCGCACTTGATTCCGGAACTTCGCGGGATCGGCACGGCGCTGTTAGCAGGGGCCGGCGTCGCATCCATCGTCCTTGGTCTGGCTGCGCAGAATACGCTCGGCAATCTGATAGCTGGGATGACGTTGCTGCTCTACCGGCCCTTCCAGGTGGGAGACCGTGTCCAGGTGACCGCCCCAACAGGTCTTGAAACGGGCATCGTCGAAGTCATTACTCTCGGGTACACCATGCTTCGAACCGGGGACAATCGTCGCATCGTCGTGCCAAACTCCACGATGGCAAATCAAGTTACGGTGAATCTCACCTCCGTGGACCCACGAATCGTGGTTGCCGTACCAATTCCTGTCGGCTATTCCGCTGATCTTGAGAAGGCACGGAAAAGTCTCGTGCAACTCGCACAGCAGCATCCCCACGTTCAGGAAGTCGCTGGCTGCCCACTGACCGTGCTTGGTGAATCGAGCGTGACGTTGACTTTACAAGTGTGGTGTGCAGATGCCGGGGTCGCCAAGCAAGTGGAGTGCGACCTGTTGGAGCAGGCGAAAAAATGCTTCCAGGACGAAGAGATCGAAATTCCGTTTCCCTACCGTAACCTTGTCGTCAAGAGCATGCCGCCGTCAGGCTGACGCAGGCGCCAGCCCGGGCGTCACGGGCTGCAGCGACGTCCTGGGGCCTCTGCGGTCACCCCGCCCGCCTTCAGGCCCAATTTCTCACCCCGCCTGCAAAGTCTCGCGGCCGGCATTTGGAAGCTGGACGGCCGTGGATTTTGCTCATCTGAACAAAATGTTGGGCGAGGGCTAACGGCCAGCGGGATGTACTTAGTCCTTTACTTCCTCTAGGGTCTGTACGCCGTTGGGACCAGATTTGCCGCGGTAGTGGACCTCGGCTGTCTTGGCCGGTTTTCCATCCTTCGCCTTCTCCAGCACGAGGAACCCTTGCGGTGTGAACTCCTCGCGCTGCTCGACGCGGATGCGAGTCCAGCCCAGCAATTTCCCGTCGTCGGCGTAATGATACTCGTCGCGCCAGTCCTTGCGGAAATCCAAGAGTGGATCGACATAGTTGTCGCGCACTGCGGGATCGGTGTAGTCGACGCTCTGGATGCGATGCTTTTCGTCGTAAACGCGTTTTTCGTTGTCCAGCGTGTAGAAACAGATGAACGCCGGGGCGGAGTAGTAAGTCCCATTGTGGACGAAGGCCCCGATGTCGACGCGGTTCGACTCGCGCTCGTTGCCCGGCAAGATCGGACGGCGCTCGTGATAGGGTACGATCAACTCGACCTTCGATCCCGACGCGTTGAGCTTGTTGATGCGGATGCGGGTCTCGTCGCCCCGCAGGACGGTCCAGTGGTAGGTCAGCGGCTTGTCGCGCAGATCCTTGCTCGCCTGGGCACTGAGTACCATGCGGTACTCGTACTTGGTCGATTTCACGATCCGCGCGATGGCGCAGGGCGTGTCGAAGAGCTTTTCCCGCGGGCCGATGTCGAAGTAATCGCGGCCCACAACTCCCTGGTCCTCTTCCACGACCTTGAGTTGAATCATGGGCGGAAGCACGTCCGGCTGGATATCGTGCGCCAAGGTGACCATCTTCTCGGCGTCCACAAGGGAACCCTCGAAGGCCGAGGGATGGGCCTTGCCCGTGAGGTAATCTTCGGACTTTTCCACGCAGCGGTTGCTCGTGCGAAAGACCATCTGCAGCGCCGCCATCAGCGTGCCGGAGGCGGCCAGATCGCGTTTGACTTCGGGGCGGAGGGCCGCCAGAGCGGCCACGAAGGCATCGAGAAACACGCGATCGGAGCCTGACGAGCCTTGGGAGAGCACGATGTAGGGCGTGTTGGCCGGTAGGACGTCGCCGTGCCCTTTGCCCCCCGCGCCGTTGTGTCCGGGATTGTTGTCCACGTGTACGGGGTACATGTACAGGTGATTGCGGACGTACTGCAAGTAGAGCAGTACGGGCACGCCCGGTTGGGTCAGCGCCAGCCGTCCCTGGCAGCGCCACAGGGGGCTGGAGGTCAAGGCCGTCGACGAATTGCCGATGCAGATGCCGTTGTACAGGAAGAGTCGCTGCAGACCCCAGTGAAACTGCCGCTTCTGGGCCTCGTCACAGTAAATCAAGCTGGTCAACTGCGGGAAGGCATGGAAATCCATGAACGAATGGCCGTGGTCGCGATTGTCGTACAGGTCGCCGTGATTCCCGGACGCAGTTCCTTCCTTGTACCATTGCCGGAGAAGATCGCCCGCTTTGTCGTAACCCTCGACGACGGGCTTGTCCGCCGTGGCCTTCTTGTCGAGTTTGAAGACGGAGGCGAACAGTCCGATGCGCGGGTCGTAGACCGTGTTCTTTTCCGAGATGAGATACTGCCCGTCCTTCCACGGGGCCGGTTCGGCGGTGTATTTCCAGCCTTTGGCGGCCGAGGCCTTGTCGCCGATTTTCTTCAAGGCCGCTTGGAAGCGGGGTAACTCGCGAAGTTTCGCCAGGTCATCGTCGATCTCCATGTGCTTGGCATCGGAGAAACCGAACTCGATGGCCTTCTCGAGCTGCTCTAGCGCGGCGTCGGTCTTGCCCTGCCGGGCCAGTGTGCAGGCCAGGTTATAGCGCGCGGTAAAGTCCTGCGGCGTGGTCTTGAGTGTCCGCTCCAGGAGTTCTTCGGCCCTTGCATAATCCCCGCGGGCCAGCAACACTCCGACAGCCTTCTCCGCCGCCGTCATCATCGGCAGATCGAAGACACTGGGCGGCTTGGGCGAATCGGCGGAGAAGAGGCTGACGGCTGTCAGGAAGAAAGCCAGAGCAAACGCGATGGAGACACGGAGCATGGAGGACATATTATTTCCACTGCACGAGGGAAAACGGCAACACAACGGATTACCGATTATGCTCGCCCGGGCAGGTGTCGTCAATGTCCGCCTTAATACGTCGGGAGAGGATTGCTGGGAATGTCGAGCGGAGGCGGTATGTACGGCCCGTAGGCATCGTAAGATTGCAGATATCGCACATCTGGGCCGGAGTTATAGGCGGGCGCTTGATAATAATAGGGCAGGGCTTCGAACGGACGTGGCAACGTGGCGTTCGGCGCGATCCCGTTGGGCGTCGGAGGCAATGGCAGTCGGGGGTCCGAGTAGCTCAACGGACTGGTAGGCGGTGGCAAGTAACCGGACAATATTCGCCGTGGGGGCACGCCTCGGACGGGCAGCGGTCGGTGCGTGGTCCGGGCCGCCAGAAGACGGTCCACTGCGACTTGGCCCGCAACGGGTCGGTCCGGGGCAACGTGCGGCGCATCGATTCGCACCGCCGGAGCGATGTCCGGCACAACCCTAGTTGGTCCCGGTTGAGTTGGGATAACGTGAACTTGTTCGTCTTGAGATGGCGCAGCCTGAACGTCCGCGGTGTAGACCAAGCCATACATTGTTAAAAGAACAATTCCCGCGAATAAAATGAATCGCATGGAAATACTCCCTTACTGAAACTGTAAACGTCCTTATCGACTCCGTGAGCCGCTGAAAAGTCTTGCAGGTACACCGAAACGTAGTACTCAGTACTGAGTACTACATCTTCTAACAGCCTCGACCTTTTCAGTGGTCTCCCCGTGTCGGTGGAGCGATGATGCAAAGTGATGCATACCTATGCCGCGCCCTTCTTCAGAAATTGTAACGAACGGGGTGCATAGTCCATAAGCCAACTGGGGGGTGAAGATCAGCCTGCCGAGGGCGTTGATCCGAAGACCTATCCGAGAACTTAGGCTAGACTGGCTCTAGCATCGACGGAAACGACCGGCCGACGACTATCGGCAGGAATCCAATGACAAGAACCGGATGCGAGTCAAGCAGCCTGGCAACCGGCCGTTCGCTGTGGCGGTGGGGTACGCTGAGGCGTGCTGGAAATGACCTTCGCTGCGGAGGTGGGGGTGACGAATGGCACTAGCTTAAGGAATGCGACCACAACGGACCGTCGCTGCGTTGGCGTACCGCAAACTTCTCGTACTGCAACGCCATCACTGTTGCGGTGGTTGCTTTCGGATTTCCCAGGCGTGCCCCTTAAAAACGTACTCCGTTCCGTCTGCTTTCGCCCTTACCACGCTGCCGACGGTGAATTTGGCCATCTGGTTCCCGACCTCGATCCACGAATTGCGGTAGAGAATATAGGTTTCCTCTTGTTTCGGCCCGACTTTGACCATGGTATCAAACACCGAATCGCCATCGATGTCAGTATAGACCGTCCATCGCGAATCGGGGAACGACGCCGCCTGTCCTCCGCGCGGCGCGGGCCGCAATTTCTCCGGCTCCGCTCGCAGCAGCACCCAGGCATTAGCCAAAGTGCCGCCGGGATCGGTTGTCAACCGGTACTCCAGCAACCGGCTGTCGTGCGATTCCCCCAGGGTTGCGTTGCTTTCGCCGGCAACGGCCGGGGCCGGGGCCTGTACCACCGCCCTAGTGATGGCGGCGCCGACCAAGAGTGCCAAACCTAACAAGCAGATTCTGACGGTCACAATCTTCTCCTTAAAATCGATTTTGGGACCACGAAATCACGAAACTGTCGCCCACGGCGAACTCCCTTTGGACGCTTAAGTCCTGCGGTAAGTTCCCAGTGGGCTTGCCACTAGCCCAGCGCCGTCAAGATCCGTTCATTTTTTTTCGATGTTCGGCTGGCCAACTAGTGGCCGCTCCCCACTTTTCCAGCCACAGCCATCCGAGACCGCCGTCTTGGTAATCAAATCGCCGCATCGCCGTAAAAAGTCAGATTTCCAACAACGGAATAGGAACGGTATAAAAACTTGAATTTTAAGTGCCGTAACTGCAAAGCTTTACGGCATTTACGGAAAGACATCCTCAGTAGTAATCATTTCCTTTTCTTCCCTTTTTTGCCGCTTTCTAGCCCCAAAAGTTCGCAACTAGTTTGCAACTTCTGCCCTTTTCTGCCCATCGGAAACCCGCCTGGAAACGACCCTGGACGGTTCACTTTGACAGGTTTCCAGTGGGTTCAAAATCGCCCCGTTTCCACGTTGGAACAGGGCAGAGAAACGGGGTGTTGATGATTCATCTGACTTCCGCTTGGAAATCCCACCCCAATAAACTATGTTAACGGGCATGACTACCCCCACGTCCACTCGCTGCTTCTATCCCAAGCCCTCCTGGCTGATCTTCTGCTTGCTGATCGTAGAATGCCTGCTTTGGCTGTCGGAGCAATTCCACTGGTTTGGTTTCAATTCCCACAAGGGCTGGATTGGCAGTTCAATGCGATTCGACAAGTGCATCGCTCAAATCGAAGCAAGCAAGGATGCGCCGCCGTTGGTGGATCTGAAGGACTTTATCGCAAGTGCGTCCACGAGCGGGGATAGTTCGACAAACACGAAGAAAGGAAAACCATGAGAAACATTGGACAGAGTGTGAATTTTATGATGATCGCAGTAGTTCTCGGCCTGATGCCGGGGGGCGCCAACTTGGCGGCATGCAGTATTTCCGCAAGGCCATGGCCGCGCCGGCGTCGCTTCCCGAGTTCAAGGGCAACGTGATGGCGGTGCAAACTGCTCCCTACTGGGACGATGATTTGGAATCGCTGCGAACGCGACTGGAGACACTGTAGCCGAAGGTGGACGCAATGGCCGCTGAGGAGGTCAAAAAGAATCCGAAAATGACCGGGTCGGAATTTGAGGCGTTCAAAATGAAGGCCCAGGCTGAGCACTTCACGCCGGAAGAATGGAAACGTTTGCAGGCTGGCGCCTCCAACGGCGGCTATCATTATCTCGGCGCCGCGAAGATCATGGCGCCTATCGGCAAGGGCTTTGCCGAGGCAATGGTGGATCTTCAGAAGGCCCAAGAGCATTAAAAGTAAGTGACCTGCGGAGGTTAGGGTGACGAATGGCACTAGCTTAAGCGAGGAGCCTTCGGCTAACATACAACAGCTTGTGATGGCCCGCCGACGCGCCCACGACCGATTGTAGTCGCGTTCCTTAAGCTAGCGCCATTCGTTAGGGTGACCGCCGCAGGTTCGGTGGGTTGACGTTCCGAAAAATCGGTGGTAATGCCGCTAGCAAGAACAATCCCAGTTTCTTCATCACGACAATTGCCTCCAATACTAGATTGACGAATGATGGGATTTGCCCCCGGATGCGGACTATCAATTACTGCGGTGTTGCACTCAGCCGCAGGACCGTCAAGGAGTGCGGCGGGAACGTGTGGTGGAACGAGGCCGACGCATCCGTCAGAATCTCCTGCTTTGGCGAGACGTTCGTGGGCTGGTCGACCGAATTCACCGCCGCGGGATCGCCGCTCAGGACGGTGGCCGTGCCGTTGGGCTCTATATGTCCCGCGCCTTTGAGGTTGATCGCCATCTCGACGGATTCCCTGCTGATGTTAACCACCTTGACGATCACGTTGTGGCCGTCCGTCGCATACGTGGCGGAGGCGAATACTGCCTCGGGCGCGACGTTGAGCGTCACGGGCAAGACGACATCCCCCTTATTCTGACCCAGCATGGCCTGCGCGTAATAGCTCGGCGAACCGAAGCTGCGCAAAGCGTCATACCCGATGAGATTCGTTGCCCACTGCCATCCCTTCGGATATCCCTTGCCAGGGTCCTCCGGGCTCACGTTGACCAGCAGCGGCGCGTAGCATTCCAGCGGCACGATGTCGGCGTTCTTTTCAAGGCCGATGACGAATGCGGCGTCGGCCAAAGCGGCGTTGAGGGTGGGCGTGGGGCGGCCCTCCTGCGCGGCCCATTCTCCGACGAACGTCTGGATGCCGTCCAGTTGTCGCCCATTCCATGCGCCGCCCGCGAACCGCAGCGGCGCAGCCGTCTGTCGCGCCTTGTCATACTGGGCGGCCTGGTTCATCAGAGTCCGTGGGTCGCGGTAGAAGTGGTCGTCGTACAGGTCCGGCTTGAAGCTTTTGACCGGCGCCGTCGCGATGATCTTCAGGTCAGGGTACCGTTGGCGAATCGCCTTGGCCATCTGTGTGAATCGACCGTCGTAGCTGCCGGACCTGTCGAACCAGTCTTCGTTGCCGATCTCCACGTAATGCAGCGGGAACGGCTGGGCAAACCCGTCGGCGGCGCGGCGTTTGCCCCACTCGCTGTCGGCGGGGCCGCTGACGTATTCGATCTCGTCGAGGGCCTCCTGGGTGTACTTTGCCATGTCGGGGCTGCCGGCGTCAACGTGCTCTCTGTTGAGCACGTAGCCGGCGAACACCGCCAGCACCGGCTCGGCACTAAGCTGTTTGCACCACAGCAGATATTCCGGCAGGCCGAAACCGTCCGACGAGCGGTAACCCCAGCATCCCATGTGCCCCGGTCGATGTTCGGCGGGGCCGATCATCTGTTTCCAGTTGAATCGCGTAGCGAAAGTACTGCCCTCGACATAATTGCCGCCCGGCAAACGGATGAAGGCGGGATGCATGTCGGCCAGCAGCTTCATCAGGTCCGCGCGTAATCCGCCCGGGGTGTTCTGGTAGGTCGGCGGGAACAGGGAGACCAGACTGAAGCTAACGCTGCCCGTGCCGGAGGCCGAGAGCACGAACTGCGCCTGTGCCGTCGTTGGGGCCTCGTGGCCCGTGGCAAGGGTTGCGGTGTATTTCTGCCATGTGCCTGTGACCGGTTGCGTTTCGGCCTTGGCGACAGCGACCTTGCCGTCGTTCAGTACAAGCGATGCAGTCACCGGGCTCGCGAAGCCGCCACCGCCCTTGGCGTAGAAGCTGGCGGAGTACGTCGTGTCGGGTCGGACGGGGATGCCCCAGTAGCCGTCATTGGCCACGCCGGCCGTTTTGCCGGAAAGCTCAAGTCGGAGACTGACCGGCAAGGTCGGATTGACCGGGTCGTTGCGATCGACGCTTGCGGCGCCGTCGCCTATCAGCGACCAGTGGACCGGCAGACTCCCTTGCGACGATTGCCGCCTGCGCGGCGCCGGGTCCTGGAACGTGCGGTTCTGGATCAACTCGGCGAACAATCCGCCGTCGTAGCTGTGGTTGATCTCTTCGGTCATCAGTCCGTAGAACATCTTTGGGATCGACACGCTCGGCTTGTTGACATCGATATCAAGCGTAGCGGCCACCTTGGGTTGCGCCGTGGGCACAAACGTGCTTGTCCCGGCCGCCGATTGTGGAAGGATTTCAATGGCGTTGATCTGCGGGTTCTGAACCTGAGGAGTGAAAGAAATCGTGATCTGCCCGCTGGCCACGTTGACAGGGACCGTATGAACATACGCCTTGTACTGAGCGCCCGCAGCCTTCCAAGGGCTGAAGTCCTTGACTTCCTTGATGACCTTGCCTGTCGCGGTGCCGTCCTTGACAGCATACGTGAATTGCCGTTCTTCCGGCGCTCTGATTCCGTCGTAATCCTCGGAGAAGTGCAACTTCACCAGATAGGCGCCATTGGGCACCTTAAAACCGTAGGAACTCATCGAGTATCGTTCGGAGCAATAGAGTTCGGGGGTCTTGGTGCCGGTGACTTTGAGGTCGGGACGGTCGATGGTGCTGCCGTCTTCGAAGCCGGTGTCGGCAGACCATTTGACGCCTTGAGAATCGGTGATCGGTGTCTCAGCGCCGGCCTTGACGCGAATGGTTGGCAGGGTGGCAGCCAAGTCGCCTTTCTTATCCGACGTCGCGGCAGCAGGCGCGGCCTTTGCCGCGACTATCTCGGCCGCTTTCTCTACCGCACCAGGCTGAAGTGGCTGATCTTGGAAGAGCAACGGTGCGAATTCACGCAAGCTCCGACGCCAGGTCTGCCACTCGTGGGCCGTATTGGGAGATTCGTAAAAGACGCTCTTGACGCCCGCTTTTTGCAGCGATTCAACGTTGGTCTTGCCGGCCGCGCCGTTCTCGCGACTGCCGTAGCTGACGAACACAACCTTGACCTTCTCCTTGAAGGCGGCCATATCGGTGATGTCCGCCGGGGCGATGCTACCGCCGCTGAAGATGCCGATATGGGAGAACTTATCGAGGTTGGCTCGGGTGATTGTTCGGGTCTGCATGCCGCCCATCGAGAGGCCAGCCATCGCGCGATGGGGTTGATCGGCGAGGGTGTGGTAGTTGGCATCCACGAAGGGAATCAAGTCGTCGATGAGGACCCGCTCGAAGGCGCTGAAGTTGAAGTTGAAGCGTCCGCCGCCGCGAACCGGCGCGCCGGGTTGAGCCGCAGGAGCCGGCCCGCGATTTGGACTGGCAGCACCGGGGACATAGCTATTGGCCATCACGATGATGAAGGGCCGGGCCTTGCTGGCGGCGATCAAGTTGTCCATGATCAGGCTGGTATGCCCCTGGTTGCCCCAGCCGGTATCATCTTCGCCGCCGCCGTGTTGCAAATACAACACCGGATAACGCTTGGACGAATCCTTTTCATAATCGGGCGGAGTGTAAACGAAGCAGCGGAGATTGGCCTTGGCGTTCTTCGAATAGTAGAGGGTCTGTCGCAGTTGACCGTGAGGCACGTCCTTGACGGCGTAGAAGTCCTGGTCCTGGGCGGGGACTTCGAGCCCGCTGCCCCAGCGGCTGCCACCGTAGAAATACAAGCTGCCGGGGTCCGGGACCGCCGCGCCATCGATCACGAGCTGGTAATAATGAAAACCTTCGTCCTGAGGCCGCGTGACGCCGACCCAGGCGCCGTCGTCGCCCTTGGTCAGCGGATACTTTGCACCCCCCAAAAATTCGAGCATCACGCTCTGTGCCTGCGGTGCCACAACGCGGGCGCGGACGCGCCTTTCCGAGTCGACCTGGGGATACTGTTTGCCGGGCTGATTGATCGACGACGGCTTGAAATCGTCCACTGGCGTCTGGGCCATGGTCGGAAGACAAACAAGAAACACGATACCTAGAAATGCAGTTTTCATGATGATCATTTTGGTAAAGCCAGGTTGGGAGTGGAATGGAGTATCGCTTCAACGATTGCCGCATACGCCGGCTTTCGCTGGTTGTCGGAGTCAAAGATCAAAGGATACTGGCCATATCGCCAGGTGCGGCGGTCGCTGAGTCCCCAGAAGGTCACGCGCTCCAAGGTGGTCTTGTGCTTGATACAAATCGAAAACAGACGAGCATAAGCATCGGCCTGGGCTTTGAGATCCTGCGCCTTCGGTGGTTCAAGCGGTGGGCCGCCACCCGCACGCGGGTGCCCGCTGCGGCGCCCGAAGCCGAACTGGCCTCCCGACTCACCACGGATCGTCACGTCCAGTTCCGTGATGCTGACCTTCAGCCCCAGCGAAGCATAATCGGCGATTGCCTTGTCCAGGACGACATACGGGATATGGCTGGTCGTCCAGTGCCCTTGGATTCCTACACCGCGGATGACAAGCAGAAGCGGGAAATGACTTTGGCGAAGGGAAGACATTGTTGGGTGTCCTCAATGGAAGATCCGCTGGACGAAGTGATACAAGTTGTTGCGCCAGTGCGTTGGATCGTGTCCATTGGAGTCCACGTTCCAAATGTGCGGGACGCCCTTCTCCTTCAAGTAGATATGTACGCCCTGGCTGTTGAGCACAATGGGACCGCCAAACCCTCGTCTGGCCGGTTGGGCGAGACTCGTAATGGCAGGCATGACCGCAATGACTAGCAGCAGGCCGCTCAGCATGTCGGTCAGGGAACGCTTCGATCGAGTTGTCATTTGAATTCTCCAAAAAGTCACTATTTGAGGCCACTTCCTGCCCATTGTAAGACCGCGGAGTGACGCCCGCAATCAGGCGGGCGACCGCCCGACGGCCCCCGTCAGGCCCTGCCCCAGCTCCCAAACGCCCTGACAAACGGCCGCAGCGGTATCCCCAACGAGTGATAGTGCAGACTAACTCTAACGTGGTGAATTCGTCCCGAAGTGCCACAATTTTTCTTGATATCTCCTGCACAACTGACCGCAAACGGTCGTGCAACAGCAGTTCCATTACACTGCGATGGCAGTCAAGCCGCTGTCCTTCCGCTTGAGGTCCGCCGCAGTAAAGCGGTTTGTCAATCCTTCCTTATGTTCGGAACTGCCGGGATTTGCCGTTCGTCTTTCGGAATCTCGACACCGTCGATCGGCAATCTAATCCCATGCTGGGCACGGCGTCCTCATCGCGCTTCCAGGTGAGCGGCGACGGTTGCTTGCCCTCAACCGGCCTTCTTAAGCGCCTCGCTCTTGGATGCGACACACTTCAGCAGATCGTCCCACGAGGCGACGAACGAAGCGGCCCCTTCGTCCTGCAGTTGCACGGCCAGGGCGTCGATGTCGATGCCGCTGGCGGCAAACCTAGCCAGCACCTCCTCGCAGTCGCCGCCATCGGCGGGCACGATGGGGCCGATTTCGCCATGATCGGCAAGCGCCTTGAGCGTGGCCTCCGGCATGGTGTTCACCGTAAATGGTGCGGCCAGCGCCCGGATATATAGAATGTCGGACGCCTTGGGGTCCTTGGTGCCGGTGCTGGCCCAGAGCAGGCGCTGGGGACGTGCGCCGGCGTTGAAGACGCGTTGCCAGCGGGGGTCGTCCAACACGTCGCGGTAGGCTCGGTAGGCCCGCCGGGCGACGGCGATGCCGAGTTGGTCGCGGAGCGCGTCGGGGGTCTTGTTCATCACGGCAACGTCCCAGCGGCTGATGAACAGCGAGGCCACCGAGGCCACGTCGGCGCTCCTACCCGCGTCGATCCGTCGCTCGATGCCGCGTAAGTAGGCCTCGGCCGCCGCCACGTACTGCTCGCGCGAGAACAGGAGCGTCACGTTCACCGGCACGCCCGCGAAGATCGCCTCCTCGATCGCGGGCAGCCCTTCGCGCGTGCCGGGGATCTTGATGAACAGATTGGGCCGTGCCGCCAAGGCATGAAGTTCTTTGGCCGCGGCGATCGTGCCCGCCGTGTCGTGCGCCAGCAAGGGCGAGACCTCCAGCGACACCCAACCGTCCACGCCGCTAGTGCGTTCATGGATCGGCCCGAATAAATCGGCAGCCTGCCGCAAGTCCTCGATGGCCAGTTCGAAGAACAGGCCCTCGCCCGACTTGCCTTGCCTGACCTTCTGGCGGATGGCATCGTCATACTCGGCGCTCTTCTTGATGGCGTGGTCGAAGATCGTGGGATTCGAGGTGAGTCCCGTGACTGAAAGATCCTCGATGTAACGGCGAAGCGTGCCGCTCAGCAACAGCCCGCGGGTGATATGGTCCAGCCAGAGGCTCTGGCCGAGGTCGTGTAGTTTTTGCGTGGGTCTCATGATAGGTACCTTCGATGGTTCGCAAATGGGTGGAACGTCCTGTAGGGAACGGCCTCCGTGCCGTTCCAAACCGCGCGGAACGGTACAGGGGCTGTGCCATACGGAACGGCACGGAGGCCGTTCCCTACAGCTTTGCTACTTCCGCAGGTTGGGCGTTGTGCCAATATCCATGGGGTTTGATCAGGGCGTCGGCCTCCTTGGGTCCCCATGTGTGGCGCTGGTAGGTTCGCACCCGGTGGTGGTTCGTCAGGACCGGCTCAACCGCCGCCCAGGCGGCTTCGATGGCGTCTTCGCGGGTAAACAGGGTACCGTCGCCGGCCATGGCGTCGCTTAGCAGCCGCTCGTAGGGCGATTCCTCGCCCGGCCACTCTTCCAGCAGGCAAAGCTCGCGCTGGTCGCCGACAAATTCCTTTCCGGCCCGCTTTACCCGCGCGGCTAGCGCGACCAGCGAATTGGGCGAGAGGCGGAACCGTATGTAATTGGCGCGGCCGTCGGCGGGGGCCGAGTCGGCAAAGAGCCGCTGCGGCGGCGGCTTCAATTCCACCACGACCTCGGCTGCCGTCGCCGCCAGGCATTTACCCGAGCGCAGGTACCAGGGCACATCTTCCCAGCGCCAGGAGTCGATGAACATCCGCACTGCGCAGAACGTTTCCACGTCGGAGTTCTTGGCCACGCCCGGCTCGTTGCGGTAGCCGGCATACTGGCCGCGCACGAGGTCGTCGGGCTGTAGCGGTCGCATGGCCTGAAAGACCTTGGCCTTCTCGCTCTGTACGGCCGCGAACCCGCGATACGCGGGCGGCTCCATCGCCAGCAGGGCCACGATCTGGAAGAGGTGATTCTGGACCACGTCGCACAGGCAGCCCACGGTTTCGTAAAACGCGCCGCGGGCCTGCACGCCGAACTGCTCAGAGAGTGTGATCTGCACACTGGCGACATAGTTGCGGTTCCAGATCGGCTCCAGGAACGAATTGGCGAAGCGGAAATAGAGGATGTTCATAATGGCCTCTTTTCCCAGGTAGTGGTCGATGCGGAAGATCGAATCCTCCGGAAAGACCGACTCCGCCACGCGGTTCAAGGCCCGCGCCGAGGCCAGGTCGCGTCCGAACGGTTTCTCCACGATCACGCGAGCATGCTCGGCCAGCCTCGTGGCGCCCAGCCCCGTGAGCACCGTCGCGAACAGCGAGGGCGGGATAGCCAAGTAATGCACGGGGCGATGGGCATTGGCCAGCGCCACCTTGATGGCCGTGAACGTGTCCAGGTCGGCATAGTCGCCGCTAACGTATTTCATCAGCGAGAGAAGGTGCTCCAGGGCCTTGCGGTCGTCGATTCCGCCCGCCTGCTTCAGGCTGTCTTTGACCCGCGCGTGCAGCCGCGCCTGGGTCCACTTGGGCAGGGCCACGCCGATCACGGGGACTGTCAATGCGCCCCGCTTGGCCATCGCATAGAGCGCCGGAAAGATCATCTTGTGGGCCAGGTCGCCGGTTACGCCGAACAACACCAGCGCGTCCGATCGTACGGCCGTCATCGTGGGCCTCCCTTGGGGGCGGCAGCCGATTTTTCCGCGTGGCCGCCGAACTCGTAACGCATGGCCGAGAGCAGCTTGTCGGCAAAGTCGGCCTCGCCCCGCGAACTGAAACGATCGTAGAGCGCGGCGCTGATCACCGGGGCTGGGGCCGACTCCTCGATGGCCGCCATGATCGTCCAGCGGCCCTCGCCCGAATCCGAGACCCGGCCCTGGAAATTCGCCAGGTCGGCGCTTTCCAAGAGCGCCAGCGCGGTCAAGTCCAAGAGCCAGGAGGCGATCACGCTGCCGCGCCGCCAGACCTCGGCGATGTCGGCCAGGTTCAGGTCGTATTGATAGTGCTCGGGGTGCCGCAGCGGGGTGGTCTCGGCATCCGACTCGCGCCGCTGCTTGCCAATGTTGGCGTGGTGCAGGATGTTCAGGCCTTCGGCGTAAGCGGCCATAGCGCCGTACTCGATCCCATTGTGGATCATCTTCACGAAGTGGCCGGCGCCGGGAGGCCCGCAGTGCAGATAGCCGAGTTCGGCCGTGCCGCCCAGTTTCTCGCGGCCCGGCGTCCGCGGCGCTGCGGCAATTCCCGGAGCCAGGGCCGCAAAGACGGGATCGAGACGCCGCACGGCCGCCTCCGCGCCGCCGATCATCAGGCAATAGCCGCGCTCCAGTCCCCAGACTCCGCCGCTGGTGCCCACGTCGACATATTGGATGCCTTTCGCGTCCAGCTCGGCCGCCCGGCGGATATCGTCGTGGTAGTAGGAGTTGCCGCCGTCGACGACCAGGTCATCCTTTTCGAGAAGCGGAACCAATCCCTTCAGCGTCGGATCGACCGCGGCCGCCGGCACCATCATCCAGGCGGCCCGCGGCTTGGCTAGCTTGCGTACGAAATCCTCCAGCGACGCGGCCCCAATCGCCCCCGCTTGGACCAGCGGCTGGGCGGCATCCGCATGCACGTCGTAAACGACGCAGCGGTGGCCGGCCTTCAGCAGCCGCCGCACCATGTTGTTTCCCATTCGCCCCAGTCCAATCATGCCCAGTTCCATGTGTTCTCCCTTTCAGGTCGTGCTCACACGGCCGCCGCCGCGCGGCGCGCCTCCGCGCCGTCGCGCGATTGCCGCTTCAGGCGGGCCGCGCTGGCTTGTTCCCTACCGCCGCCCTCGACCAGCACCTGGAAATCCCTGCCTTCCCAGTGCCCTGCGGCGGTCCAGAAAAATGTGAATCGTAGCGGAGCTTGTTGTGCCGGCGAGAGGCGAACGTCCGCGTAATAATGGCCGCTCCCGGTGGGTGCGCAGTCCGTGTCGTGCGGCTCGTTCCACTCGTTGCAGCTCCAATGCAAGCGGAACGGCGCGGCCGCCTGGATCCGTACCGTCGCTCCGGCAGCCACCGTCCGTACCTGGCGGTTGAATTTCCAGAGTTCCGGTGGCGGGGCGGCCCGCGGCTGGCGATAGCGATCGGCCACCTTCGGAATGAGGTCGAAGATCTGCCCGTCGGCTGCGGAACGCACGAGCTTGAGGTACTCGGCATGTGCCCATACCAAGGGCATCGCGCCGCCGGTCGGACGCCCGAACGCCATGAGTTCCTTGGGCAGATCGGGCAAGGTCCAGACTTGCTCGGCCAGCAGCTTGGTCGAGGTGGCAAGGCCCTCCATAGTGCGGATGAAGGGTTGTACGTCGCGTCCGGCGGCCAGTTCGTAATGCCCCCGCTCGCCGGTCAGCACCGGCCAAGCGTGCCCGTATCCCCAGCCCTGGTAGGGTCCGCCGTCCTTTCGCTGCCCGTAGCCGTCATGGTTGTAGCGCCGCCAGCAAGGGCCTGAAGGCGTATCGATCTTGAGCACGGCGTCCACGACGCGGAGCGAATCTTCGATCAGCGCATCGCCCGGCTGGCGGATTCCATAGCGCACCAGTTCCAAGAACCCGGCATCCACGATCTCCTTGGCCGGATAAACCGCAGGCTCGCCGGGCGGTTGGTTCCGCATCTCCAACTCGCCGTGGTTGGCGTCTTCATCGGGCTGGCAGTCCCCGCAGCCGGCCGGATGGATGCGAATGTAGTGACGGGGAATACCGGGCGCCAGGGTGCCTTCCGTGGTTACTGTCCAGCGCTCAAGGTGCGACTCCAGGAAGTCGGCGTACTCTTCCAGGTACCGCGCCGCCACTTTTTCACCACGCTCGCAGGCGAAGGCCGCGGCGCAGATCAGGGCGGCAATGTGGGCCGCCAGGGTCGAAGGCGAGTAGCCGCTGTTTTCCTCCCAGCGTTCCTGGGGCGTGATCGGCCCGTGATGCGTGAGATAGCCGGCCGCTTTAAGCACCATGGGGTACGGATCGAAGTTCTGCAGGGCCTTGGCCTGGTGCAGCCGCCAGGCCAGTATGATCGGCAGTGCAGTCTCGTCCAGTTGGGTGCCGCACCAGTACGGTTCGCCATTGATCCAGAAATTTTGGTAAAAGCCGCCGTCGTCTTTCTGCGTACAGGCCAGGTAGATCAGGGCTCGCAGGGGAATCTCGTGGTTGCCCACGGCCAAGAGGCCCAAGGTGCTGTGACACATGTCCCGCGTCCAGACCAGGTGGTAGCCGCCCAGATCGTCGTCGCCCATGTACTGGCCCCAGGGGATACTCAACGACGCGATCACGGCGCCGTCGTAACTCTTGTCCTCATGGGCCATGATCAGGCTGCGGCTGACGCGGCACAAGCTGCCGCCGTCGCCCGTGAGCTCTTCCATTTCGGCCGGCACAGTCTCGCCCGGCCGCCGCCATTGCTCGATGAAACGGCCGCGGTGGACCATGTACGAAGTGCCCAGCGCCTGGCTGAGCGTCACCAAAGCGTGGTGCAGGCTCTCGCCGAAGGCCAGGGCCAACACGAATTCCCGCTCCTGCCGGATATCGATTTCCCCGGTCAGGGCGATGTTGCCGTCCCGCGCACAGTCGAACTCCCAGTCCATGCGGAAGTCGCGATCGAGGTCCGTCCAGCCGTCGGTGCTTCCCACATAGCCGCAGGAACACCGCAGCAGCGGAGCCGAGGCCCCTAGGGCAAGCCAGTCGCGGCCTTTATGGGCGGTTAACACCTTGCCCCAATGTGTCTCCACCACGTTGCCGTCGTTGCCCCGTCCGCCGACTTCAAGATGCGGGGCCAGTAAAGCGAAAAGCCGCAGCTTTCTGAGCATGTCGGCATCCGCCTCCACGCGGGTGTGGATCAGCACGCAGGGCTGATGGGGATCGGCGATGACTTCCTTGACGATGCGGTACTGCCCCCGCGGATCGACGTTCGTGATCCGATAGCCGAGCGTGTTGGGGGCCAGGAACTCGTGTGTGTTGTCCAGTTCGCGTTCGTCGTGGAAGAAAGTCTCGCCGTCGGTGATCAGGTATTGCAGATCGCGGATTTGCGGCCGATCGATGGTCGGATAATAAACCTCATTGAGAATGCCCTTGGAAACGGTGAACCACACGCGACTCAAGGCGGAGTAGGCGGTGCCTACACCGTCCTTGTCGCTGCGAGTCCAGCGGGGTTCGATCCCCGGACCACCGGTAGCCGGATTGGAATCCAATAATATCGCCATGTGAGATTCATCGCCGCCCTAACCCCGTGATATTGTAGGCGACAAGCAGTGAAAGGCAAATTCGGGCATGGTTCTAGGCAGCGTAACACTTGGGCAGCCCGGTTTCCTACGGGTCCTGCCTGGCGGGACTTGGAATTGAACCCTGCGCAAATTCGTTCTTGTCCCAGCCATCCGCTTGTTTCCTGGGGGAATCGCGCAACGCCACTTTTGCTAAAATTTCAGCGGAATGGGCTGTGGGCCGTGAGAACCCTTTGCAACACTAGCGCGGCGTTGTGCTCCTCGTCCCGCGCCCCATAGACCAGGGTGACGGTTTGTTCTTGGCCCTAACTCGTTTGACGCGGATCATCGGGCCGCCTGGAAGATGCGAATCCGTATTGATCGCTTGGTGACCAACCTGCCCTACTATCGACTCCCGTTGTTGCTTTGGTCTGATACACTTTGTGTAACGAGACGGACGATAGTTGAGCCGATTCTATGAACCCATCGACTCGAACGAAAGCACAGCCTCCTTGGGCGTCGAAGCCGCCACAACGAGCACTGCTATTGCGACTTCCAGCAGGCCCGGCCCCAGCATTTGGACCGTCAGAGCGAGCCAACACACAGGTTCGGCGGGGCCGACGGCCCCAAACATCGGCCACGTCCCGGCGAGCGCATGTCCGACAACGCCGCAGTAAGCCAATAACTTCCACATAGTATAACCACTCCTTGTCAGAACATCTAAAGCTCGTGATTCCCCTTTCCAAATCGTTCGGCTCGGGGATGCCCTGAAACGGGAGCAAACGACATGCCTAGCGAGAAGATCATGGAGTACGGCCGCCAGCGTTACATGATTTACTGCGTGGTGTGCCATGATCCGCTGGGCACGACCCACGGCCAGATTGTGCAGCGCGGCTACACGCCGCCCCCTTCCTACCACATTCCGCGACTGCATCGCGCGCCGGTGATGAGATGAAGGGGGCCAGGGGGCCGCTGTAGTAGTCAAGCATCGCTCCACCAACGCAGGCGGCCTGTGGATCAAATTGAAAGACACCGTCCCGTCCCCGCTGGGCTTGTCGCTACTCAGTAGCCTGTCCCGGAGGGACATGCGAGCATAGCCCAGCGATTTATCGCTGGGATTTAGGGTCGCAAGATCCACGGCAGTCCCGGAGTTGGCGATTGAAATCGCAGCGGGAGACAACCTCAACCGTCCGGGACTGAATCGTCGCCTGCGCAACTGATACCCAGCGATGAATCGCTGGGCTATTCTCATGTGCCCCTCCGGGGCAAGTGCATGTCCGCACAGGGCGAATTGGAACGGACCAAATTCAGCCTACCAATTGGCTGCCCGAGTTCTTACTCCCAGAATTGTTCCGCTTCCGCGTATTTTTGCCTTCTTCTGGAGGCCGGGCGGCGACTGACCGGACAGTTCGTGAAACCAGTGCAACCTCACGGTCGGACCGCAAATCCCTGCTGCTTCAACCAAGGCACAAGTTGCTCCATCCAGTTGCCGGAGACGGAAGGCCGGTGGAACGCGCTGTGCCCGCCGCCGGGGACCCTCCGGTACAGAACGGGCACTTGCAGCTCCTTTAACCGCGCTGCCAAGGGGTCGGCAAAGTTGATCGACACTTTGTCATCGGCGGCGCAGGCCAGGAACACCGGGGGCAAGGGCGCCTTGAGCGGATACTTGTCCACCGTCCAAAGATTCCAAGGGCACATCAACTCCACGAAATTCGGGCGACAGCTCAGCCGGTCCAAAGCGTCCTTGGCTTGAGGATCTCCATCGTCGGCATGCGAAATCAGGTTCACCAACAGGTGCCCGCCTGCCGAGTAACCCTGCATGCCGATCTTCTGCGGGTCGAGCTTCCATTGCTTGGCATGGCTGCGGACCAGTCGCACCGCGCGCTGCCCCTCCCGCAAGGCCAGATCCGCGCTGGTGGGGACCTTGTAGAGCAGGGCGATCACGGCAATGCCGTGCTGCTGGTAGTCCCCCACAAATTCCGCGACATGCGCCTTGTAGTCCAGCAAGCCGTAGCCGCCGCCGGGGCAGATGATCACCGCCGTACCGGTAGCCTTGTCCGCTGGCGGAAGAAAAACACGCAGTTCCGGTTTGTCCATGCGGCGAATGAGGCCCTGGGCATCCGGATTCTGGTTCTGAGGGTTCTCGACCTTCACGCCCGGCGGCAAACCGTCGCCCGGCCACAGGCGGACCACCGCATCCGGCTCGACCGCATTTGCCCAGCCGCCCAGCATCCCCATCGCTGTAATCAAATAGGTCACCTTCTTCCATCGCGCTACCATGAGCGTTCTCCGATTGATTTTCTTCCGGAACCAACAGCGATAGCCATTCTAATTCCATGACAGCAAGATTTCCAGCTCGCCGGGCACGGGAACACAGATCGTCGGAAGCTAAGTGGTCAATTTTACTAGTCGTAGGGTTGGCCTGCGCTCGCCGACCCGCAAGCGGGTGCCCGGATCTGGTCCCACCCTGGCCCGCGCAAAACCGACGTGGCCGAGGCCATGTGGTTTATCCCGTTTTCGTTCCATTGGCTGTCGGGCGGACTTGGTCGCGTAGCGACCACCGATGGTAGCCGTGGGTTTCAACCCACGGTTTGCAATGCGAACATATTTCCTCCGTCGCGTAGCGACGATTGAAAATCAGCCCCAGAGGTACCGTTCGTCAAATTCGATGCCGTGTCGTTTGAGCAATTCGCGATATTCCTCTTGGAAGCTTTTCGTACGCTGATGTTCGCGTTGTCCTTGAATATAGGCAATCACCACCGGTACATCCGACCTGCTCACGGTAAAGGCGCTGTACCCATCCTGCCAACCGAAACCCTTCAAAGGGGGAAAGGTTTGTTGAATCCAGGCCGAGGAGCCACCTTTAAGCAACTTTGCGATCGTGGCTGGCGCTAACACGGCCGGCGCGCCAAGCAGCACGTGAACATGATCATTAACTCCGCCGATCTGCAAGGGCTTCATCTTATTCTTGTTGGCGATGCCGCCAAGATAGGCCCAAATGCGATCTTCGAACTCCGGTTTAATCCAACGCTCCCGATTCTTGGTACTAAAAACGATGTGGTAGTGCAACGAGGTGTAGGTGTTCGCCATGGTCTCAATCGTCGCCGACCATGCTGCGCACGGTGCCCGGACGGGAAAAGCGTGGGGCGGAATTGTGTCCGTGGGTTGAAACCCCACGGCTACCATCATAGCGTCGCTACGCGACCGGCGACAGCCTCTGCCTACGGAACAAAACCAGATCGCTCTACCCCTATCAATTTTCCTCCCAGCAACCAACTTTTGCGCGATCTGGTTCCACCCTACAGTCGTATCTGTGACATTACTTCTGAAACGGACAACTACGAAGTCAAACTGTGCCTGAGTTCCTATCCCTTTCGCAACCAATCCCGCAGCACTCGCCCTGCTCCCATAGTCTGCCGCCAGAGTTGCCGCCAATACTCTTCGTCGCGCTGCTGCCGCAGACAGCGCGCATACTTCACCCGCTGTGCGACCGGCAGGCGCTCGAGTATGGCCGGCACCAGGGCCTCCTCGACATTATACATCCGCCCGGGCAACAGGCAGACGGGAATCACGTCGGCCGGCGGCACGGCCAGATCGGCAGCCACCGCCTCAATCGCGGCGACAATCTGCTCGGCCTTCAGGCCCTCGGCCGGATCGAGCCGATAGGGCGGGTCCCACTCCTGCAGCGGACACAGTCGGTCGATGTGTGTCAGAGCCGTCATCACGACCGGCATGTGGCGGTCGGGCATGCGCTGGAATTCGGCCCGCAACTCGGCGAGGAGACGGCGGTCGGCCTCGCGGGCGGCGGAAACGGCCGAACATGCGCAGAGCACAATGTCGCAGCCGTGCAGATGATCGAGAAGCGGCCGCAGCATCGCCCCGGCGTTGGCGATGTCGTAGCCCGCCGTGTCCAGGATGATGGCCTCCTGCAAGCCCTCACGTTCCAATACGTAAGGCTCGACGCGGTCGGTCCGCGGCACGACGTCGGTGGCGGCCCGATACTGACCGAACAAGGCGTTGATGAGACTCGACTTGCCGGATTTCGTCTGCCCCACGACCAGGATGCGAAGCGGTTCCTTGGCCAACGCGGCGGTCCGCTGGGCGTCCTTGCCGGTGTCGCGTTTCGACCGCCCCAAGGGGGCCTCGACCGGCTGGGCATCATCCAGGAGCATGTGGCCGCCGTAAAGCTGGATCGCATAGTAGCCGGTGCGCCGGACGAAATAGCCGACTGCCCAGCGCCGCGCCGTGTCCGTCGACAGGTCTTTGAGCTGGCTGAAGACCGTATCGCGGACCTCGCGCAAAAAGGCCGCTGGCGTATTGATCACCAGCGATGCCACCCGATACCAGAAATACGACCGGTGGGCCATGCCCGCCAACTTCTGCAAGCGCCGCAGGTCGGCAATCGTGAGGATGTGCGCGCCGGGCACGTAGCCGAGCGTGGCCCGGCGAAGATCGCGGGCCGCGAGTTCCACGATCCGCAGGACGTGCGGAAAGGGCGTCTCCAGCCACGGTTCGGCGGCTTGCGGATGGTAGTGCCGCGCCACCAGGTCCACCACGCGCCGCACCACCGCCACGAGCTTCTCCGGCTGGTCCAGCGGCAGCTCCTCGCCCTCGATTTCCCCGGCAAGTTGTTCGACTTGCCCCCAGACTTCCAGGCCTTGCGGCGGCCAGGAAAGATCGGCTTGCGCCTGCGGAGGCCTGGCCTTGTGCCACACACCGCGGAGCAGGTACCAGCCGGCCGCCGTAAACGCCAGGCTCAAGCCGGCCCACCACACCAGCATCCGCGACTGGAAAAGCCAGATCGAACCGGCGGTAAACAGCAGCAGGTAGGGGATCGAGAGCAAGGCAATCGAGAGGGCAGCACGGAGTTTCATGAGAGTCAAAAGGCAATCCCTAATAGACTGAACCTGCGAGTCCACGACCGGGGAAGAGAATTCGAAATACGAATGTCGAAATATGAAACAAATTCAAATAGGAAAATCCAAAGACTCAAAACGAATATATACTGCTCGCGGTGGAGACGGCCTCGCGGAGGCTTCGCGCTTAGGACTGACGCAGAAATAAGTGTCGCCTTTCGCTCCGCGAAAGTGGCGCAACTTTCGCGGAGCGAAAGGCGACTATACGACAGTTATTGATTCGCCGGCCCTTACTATTAGTCGCAACCGCGACCACTATACGATGCGGAATGGGTGGTTTTGGTCATTTCTTTTTTGGTTCTTTGAATTTGTTTTGGATTTCGACATTCGTATTTCGGATTTCGGGGCTAGGTATGTTTGGGTTGATCCTCGCAACGTCCTCGATTCCGAATGCGCTCGGCGATCCAAAGTTTGCTCTGCTTGAGTTCCGTGGCGTAAAGCCGGCGAATGGTTGCCGTATCCAACTTCGCCCCGCCGCGGACGCGGCCAAAATACTGGCACAAGGCGGCGCCTAGGGCGTAGGTCGAGGCGGCCGCGTACATGGCCGACACGCTCTCGCCCAGCCCCGGCACAGGCACCAGCTTCAATAGCTCGCGCACACCCAGACGGGTCAAGAAGCCCAAGCCCAAGGCCGCGGCGATTTCGGCCATCCGCGACAGACCCATCGGCTGTTGGTAGATCTCGGCGATCCTGTGCAGCATTCTCGCCTGGGCCGCGAGAACCAGCGGCACGTCGACCGCCGGCAGCGGCACCGCCCCCGCGCCGGCGGCCGCCAGGGCATAGGCCACAATCTCCGGGTGCGCCTTGCGGAACAGCTCGTCGCGGATCGCCTTCCTCGATTCAGGCGTCTGCCCCAACATGCCGCGCAAGCCCAACGGCAGCAGTTCCTCGATCACCGCCCAGAGTTGCTCCAGGCCATATTCGACCGGCTCGAGGCCGTCTTCCGCCAGCGTGAAATCGACCGGCACGAAACGGGCCCGAAAGTCGCGAAACAACTCCCGCTGCGCCATCAGCGACCGCGCCAGGTCGTGCGGCGCGGCAGACGGATAGGGCGGCTCGGCATAGGGATAAGGAACGACGTGCCGCATCTCGTCCGGCCGGTAACCTTCGTGCAGGGCGGTTTGCAGCACGAGGACCGGCCAGTGGGGGTGGCGTGCCTGGACGCCGCGGAGGACGTCCAGAACGTGCTGCTGGGCGTGGTCCAGGGCCTTGACCACGACGATGATCAGGTTCGCCTGGGCCTCCAACTCGGGCAGTTCCGCCACAGCGTCTTGCCCCGCCTCACCCAGGCCGCGGGTATCGAGGAACCGCAGAAAGCACTCGTCCTCGTTGGGAAACGAATACATCTGGGCCGTGCGCGTACAGGGGCGGAAGCCGCTGCCGATCTCCGCGCGGCTGCTGCCGGTCATGGCATGCACCAGCGACGTCTTGCCCGACTGGGCCTTGCCCAGCAGCCAGAACACGGGCGGCGGCAGGGCCGCTTTCACCGCACGAAGTCGATCGTCGAGCGTGCGTGGATCAACTTCCGGCGCAAGCACCTTTTGCCAGATCTTGTTCCACAACCGTTCGACGCTTTTCATTTACCCTCAACCCCCCGCCAGAATATCAAGTAGGTCAGGCCGACCATGGGTACATGGTCGGCCTGACCTACAGTGGTTGTTTATCCTCTCATCTGCCGGTACATCTCGTAGGCCTTCTCCGGTCTCTCGCCGTCGTGAACGACCCTGCGCACGGCCTGGAGCATGGCGGTGGGGCAGTCGGCCTGGAAGACGTTGCGGCCCATGTCCACGCCGGCCGCGCCCTGGTCGATCGCCTCGTAGGCCATCTGCAAGGCCTCGCGCTCGGGCAGTTTCTTTCCGCCCGCGATCACGATCGGCACGGGGCAGGCCGCCGTGACCTTCTCGAAACCCGACTCACAATAATAGGTCTTGATCACGTGGGCGCCGTTCTCCGCGCAGACCCGCGTGGCAAGACTCAGGTAGCGGGCGTCGCGGACCAATTCCTTTCCCACGGCCGTCACGCCCAGCACGGGCACGTTGTAGCGGCTGCCTTGATCGACCATCGTGGTGAGGTTGCGGACCGTGAGGGCCTCGAACCGGCTGCCGATGGCCACCATCACGGCCACCATCGAGGCGTTCAGGCGCAGGCATTCCTCCATGCTCAGCAGGCACTCGTCGTTCAGCTCGGTGAGGATTGTCGAGCCGGCCGAGGCGCGGAGCGAGATAGGCTTGTTGCAGGTCGGCGGCACGATCTGCCGCAAGGCCCCGCGGGTACACATCAGGCAATCGGCGTAGGGGATCAAGGGCACGATCGTGAGGTCCATGCGCTCCAGGCCGGACGTGGGACCCATGATGTAGCCGTGGTCGAAGGCCAGCATCACCGTGTGGCCGCTCATGCGGTTGAAGATCCGCGCCAGGCGGTCCTTCATGCCCCAATCGAGTTCGTTGAGGCCTTTCATGAGCATTGTTTCCGGGACTTGGGGAATGCCGATACCGTAGTTCTTGGCGTCGAGGTTGTTGTCTGCTTCGGGCATGGTGGGGGGAGGTAGTAGTGAGGAGTTCAAATGTTGAAAACCCATATTTTAGGTCGAAACACGGCCACCGCAAGGGGCCTAAGCGTTAAGGGTCCGGCGTGACACAATACCAGCGGGGGCGCATTCTGGATGTCTCAGCCATGAGGATCAGTATAGCAGAATGATGTCAAGGGCGTATTCAAGCCGCGCGCAAATGGTGGCGAGACTCGATGCGTATTATTGGGTATAAAGCGCGCTGAGACAAATGGCTCTTGCGGGCTATCGGTGCGAATCGGGCGGGCCGCGGCGCTCGTATCCAAAGCGCGGAAGAGCCACAAAGATTCAGGCAAGGCCTGAATACTCGGCACGTGCATTTGTTCTTTGGCAATTTAACCAGCCCCCGGCGTAGCGAACCGGGGGCCATGATTGGTGCGCGGCGCCGACTTGCGCAAGTCGGCGTCCGCGCCGGCGGCTGCGCGGAAGCAGTGGCGAGTGGGTCTCGTGCCGCGACCCACCTACGGCCCGGGCAACGGTCGCGAACGGCCGCACTTATTTTCGCAGCAATTAATTATTTTTCTGACTCTGCACTTAATTAGCTACAAGAAAATGGCGTGTGCCCGACCCCTATATACTGTACACATGTCCATTTGATCGAAAAGTGGCTAGGAAGTGGCTAGGTTGGCTACAAAAGTGGCTAGGAAATGGGCCAAAGTGGCTAGGTATTGTCTAGGTATTTCGGCTGTGGCAAAACTATCGTTAGAGTGTCAAGCGATCGTGTTCCCGCAGTTTCCGCTGTGCGAGCAACGACCTTTAGGGAAAGCCGAATACACCCTTGGACGTGGAGAATTGCCACTGAAACGCCAAAAGGCCTATTTTTTCAATATGGCTACACCACTGCCTGCCCCGAAACGGCGGGTTGGTCTCGGCGACCCAGGCGGGAGAAACACCGCGAGAAGCACTTTTTTCTGACGACACGACGGAACCCAGGCATTATGGCAATTGAGAGAAAAGACTTTTGCAAACATGCGATTGTCATGTTGTGGTGCAGGCGCGGGCGCCTGCTTTTCCAGGCAGGCGGGACGCCTGCACCACAACGCGTTCTTCTATGGTTTGTTACGAGGGCGAGGGTCCGTCGGTATCCTCGGGCCGCTCATCGACCCGCCGCGGCTTGCCGGGCGGATGAGGTGGCGTGGGCGGCGCGCGGTGGCCCAAGTCCATGTTCTCGCCAAAGTAGTATTCCCGCGCCTCGGGATGGCTCAACACCTCGTGCGGGGAACCGTGACAGAGCACCTTGCCCGCCCGGATTACGTAGCTGCGGTCGGTGATCTGCAAGGTTTCGCGGACCTGGTGGTCGGTGATCAGGATGGCGATTCCGCCTTGCTTCAGGCCGCGAATGATCTTCTGGATGCTGGCGATGGTCACGGGGTCGATGCCCGTAAAAGGCTCGTCCAAGAGGATGATCTTGGGATTGGAGACCAAGGCGCGGGCGATCTCCAGCCGCCGCCGCTCGCCGCCGGAGAGCGAGAGGGCCACGGCCTTGCGAAGGTGTTTGATGTCAAACTGGTCCAAGAGCTCGTCACAGCGGGCATGCCGCGTCTTGCGATCCATGCCCAGCAGTTCCATCACGCCCAGGAGGTTCTTTTCCACGGTGAGCTTGCGGAAGACGCTCGATTCCTGGGCCAGGTAGCCCATGCCGCCTTCGCGGGCGCGGCGAAACATGGGCCAGCGGGTGACATCGAGGTTGTTGAGCAGGACCTTGCCCTGGTTAGGCTCGATCATGCCGCAGGTCATGCGGAAACTGGTGGTCTTGCCGGCGCCGTTGGGTCCCAGCAGACCGACGATCTCGCCTTGGTCGACGCGAAAATCGACGCCGTCGACCACGCACCGCGCGCCGTAGTACTTTACCAATCCTTGGACTTCGAGCATGGCATCCGATCCATCGCAGAAGGAAAATGTTATCGCACGAGATGCATTCTCTTGTAGTTAGGCACAACGTTGACGGGCAACGGCACATAAGGAATCTGCCAGCCGTGCGGCCAGTAAATGAACAGGGCCTTGCCGATCAGCAGTTCCCGCTCGACCCAGTACTGGCCGCGCCACAGCCGGCCGTCGCTGCTCTGCGCGCTGTTGTCGCCCAGCACGAAGAACCGGTCCTTCTCCGGGTGGGCGGGGTCCGGCTCGAGCTTGATCAGGGAAAACGGCCTGCGATTTTCCTTGCCGAACTCGAATTTCCAATTTCGCGGGTTGCTCAGGTCCGGCGGCGTGATGAAATCGCAGAGCGGGCTGGGACTCTGAGAAACGCCCTCGCTGAATACGGAAATGTAGTAGATGTCGCGCTGGACCTTGATGTGGCTGACTTTGACCGACGCGGCCTCGGCGGCGATGCCCACCGGCGAAAGGTCCGCCGAAGTGGGAATATGGTCGTCCAAAAGGGCCGAATCGTATTGGTTGGGATGCGGTTCCGACCTGGCTCCGGCTGCTACAGCCGCCGCGGGCGCTGCGTCGGGCTTGTCGGGATTCCGGAAAGCCACCACCTTGCCGTCGACCCAGAGGGTCAACTCGTCGTCGACGTTGGCGAAGATGATCTTATGGCTGCCGACGCCGGCAACCGCCGTCTTGGCCGTGCGATGGTAGCCGTCGGCCTCCGCCCCGCCCCCGCCGATCGACAGGTCGGCTGTTCCCGAGTCGAGGTCGAAACGGCATTGGAAAGGGCGGCCGCCCTTGATCAATTCAGCGACCACGCTACCCGATCGCGAGAAGGACTGCAGTTCGAATTGCACGGCCAGGTCGCCAACCCAGTGCTGGCCGTAGCCTCGCTCGATCAAGCCCCGAACATTCCTGTCGGACTGGTCGCCAAAACTCGTGTTGTAGGCGGTAAAATCGGAGATCAATTGCGGCTTGACGCTGTCCTGCGGAAGCAGTTTTGGGCCCACCGCTTTCTCCCACCCATCGCGCGTCAAGGCCACGCTCTGCTTGCCGACAGTTGCCGCAATCTCGTCCCACTGATCAGAGGGCGGCACCCGATGCCGGTAGCGAATCCAGGCCGGGCCCTTGACACTATCTTCGATCTTGAACGAGGCCAAGTCCTCGTCAGTCGAATCTGGGAACTTGGGGTTAGTCCACGTATTGTCGGGCTCGGCGGTCCAGCGGGCGGGCCAATGCAGCTTGCCGGTGATCGTGGGGGCTAGATCGTTGTCGTAGACTGGCTGGAGCATCGCCAAGATCTTATCCGGCGGTTTGCGGGCGATCTCAAACAGGCCCTCCGGTTGACCAGGCTGGTGGATCCACAAGTCGCCGTCGCGAATGCTGATCGTTTCGCCGGGCAATCCCACCAGGCGCTTGATGTAGTTCATGGTTGCGTCGCCGGGATACTTGAAGACGATAATATCCCAGGGCTTGGGATCGGCGAATTCATAGGGAAACTTGGCGACGAGGATACGGTCGCCGTCGTAGCTCGGATATTTCTCGCCCTGCGGATTATTGGAGCGCAGATCGGCCGTAAAACGGCACATCGGACAGGTGGACTGCCAGACCTGCGTTGGCACCTCAGCTTCTGCGTTATTGCGGCTTTGCCGATCGCTGGCGCTGACCTGGTAGCAGTAACCGCACATCGGGCATTCCAGGTCCTTGTGCTTTCCCATCAGCGTGGGGGCCATCGACCCGGTAGGAATGACGAAGGCCTCGGCCTCGAAAGTGCGAAACAGAAACGCCAGCACAAAGGCGATAATCACGGACTCGACCGTTTCGCGGATCGCGGCGGGCGAGGACCATGAGGCGTCGGCCTTCTTCGCATCTGCCTCGACGCGGGCGGATTCGGAAGAACTGCGGCGGTTTTTCGACACGGAAGGCTTGCGTTTTGTCATGCTTTTTTCGCAACGCCGCGAAGGGCGTTTTTTTATGAGGAACGCTGCGGACGGCGTTCCCTACAGGTTCCAGGTCTTTACCGAATATAGCGGATTCGCAACAAATCGGGAACTTGAATATGCCACCTGCCCAGGGAAATTTCACAGGCCGGATAAATCACGACGAACGGCTTGCCTACCAACGAATTATGGTCGACAAAGCGATTTTCGGTCCAGGTCCGGCTATCCTCGGAAATGGGGCTGTTGTCGCCCACCACAAAATATTCGTTCGCTCCCAGAGTAAACGGCAAGACATCGCCACCCGGTTCGCTGGCGGGGGGCATCACATAGTATACGTCCCGATAAACCCGCAGATGATCGATAACGAGCCCTAGTCCTTGCACGCCGATCTCCAGCGGCTGCTTGGCGACTGGAGGCGGCTGGGGATTGTCGATGTTTACGGCCGCCAAAGTCCCCCCGCCGATCGCGAAGAGGAATTGCCGGTCGAACAACGAGACTTCGATCGTCTGATCGCGGAGCGAACCTCGCAACTTGCCGGAAGCGGCCAGCGAATTCTGAGGGTCCGTTTCCCTGTTCTTCAGCACCACGTACTTCTCGCTTCCCGGATTGATCTGCACGACGAATTCGTCGCGGCCATCGGTCGCCAGGAGCGAGAGCAGGCCCCGGCCATGGATGTCCTGAACGTGAAAGGACATGGCCACGTCGGCCATCGGGTGGTCCGAATCGCTGCGCTGCAAACGCCCGCGATTGTAGAAACTATAATCGGTTATCCGCGCGGGCGCACCGACACTGTCGACCCCGGGCGTTGTGTGGTTATAGACGAGCGTTCCGATCTCATCGCCCGTGTTTTCGGCGTGGACGCGGGGACCGTGCGGGCGGGACCAGTTGCTGCCGACTTCTTTCGGACGCCAGCGCGACGCGGGACCCGTGTGATCGTCGTAATCGTCATCGTGTACCAGGACACGCATAGCCCGCTGTTGGCGGAGCGTCTTCCGTTGGATCCGGCCGTCGGCGTAGACGTCGCCATTTTTGATTTCGATTTTTTCGTCGGGCAGGCCGACAACACGTTTGACCAGCATGTCCGGTCCCCGGCTAAGCCTTCGAAACGCGACCACTTCCCAACGTTTCGGCCGGCGAATTTGAAACGCCGTGAGGTCGATCAGCACCCGATCACCGGCGAGCACTTGGGGCGACTCGGGAGGAGCAAACTTTGCCGCACAATTCGGGCAGAAAGCTATCGGTGCGTCGTCGTTGTCGTGTGCATCGCAGGAGAACGTGAAGTGACAGTTCGGACAGGTCGAATCAACGTGATCACCCAACAAGGTAGTTGCCATCGACCCCCCCTGCACCTTGCAGAACACCGGGAACCCGTCAAGAAACCACATGCGCAGGAAAATGAGTCCTGTGAAAAACAGGACGAGCCTTTCCGTCAGGCGGCGAATACGTCGGCAGGCCATTGATTGGACCACGGCAGGCTATTGGGGAAGAAACGGGCGAACTTATCTGATTGTAACACGCGGCCGGGCATAGAAGTAGGTCTCTCTTGCGGTTGCCGAAAAACTCCCTACTATCGATTTTTTCCGGATCTCGCCAAATGTTTCTAGGGGCATGCTACATTTCCTGAGAAGCTGTTTCAAAACTTCATTTGGGTGGCGTATTGCCGGAGCCCGCTCCCGGTTTTGAAACAGCTTCTTAGCCGATATGAAGCCATTCATGCGCACGATGGGGAGATCGCCGGATATGGAGTCACGCGGAGAAACACTTACCAGTTCGTGCCGATCCTCCGAACGGGTGGATGCCCCCGCGCGCCCCAATTGTGTCCTGGCGATAGGTTCACAGCGACTTCCGGCAATTCTGGCCGAGGAGTGTCTCGACTCTCTCCTGCTGTTGATCCGCGGGAACCCCTTGTTTTGGGTCGACGATGAGGGCGAGCTACAGGCTCCAGACCTGGCGGTTACCGTTCGCGTTTCCAGTATCGTGTGCGTGGAAAAGGGTGAAGCTGATTCAGCGTTCCATGTGCCCGAATTCCGTATCGCCGTGGCGCGGTTGGGTCAAACCGCCGTGAAACGGCCGCAGCCGGCACAAATTCCCGAACAAGAACTTCACTGCGGCCGCCCGGCATCCCGATTCCAGAAATCGGCAAGGCCGACAACAGGCATGCTGGTCACGCTGAACCTGATTTTGACACCGATCGTGGTTGTCGCCGTAGCGTGGTTGACTCACCTCTACCAAGTCCACTCTAGCACATCGCCTAACGCCGACACGGCCAATCTTGATACCCGGTCACCAACCCCCGCAATTAAGCAACAAGCGACCGAAGATGTTGCTTCAAGATTACTTCTTGAGATCCATCAACTGCCCGGCGTCGAACCGTTCTTGCAAGCGGCGGTGACAGAGAAGCTGGCACTCACCCCATCGCAGATGGGTGCCTTGAGGAGATTAGACAAGACCACGCAACAAGCTTTGGCGGATTTGGAAAAGTATTGGGAAAGTAGCGGTCGATTGGAACTTGCGCGGAGACAGAACATGCTTCTCGAGGACGCTCGTCACGAGGCATTGCAATTGCTGACGGATGAACAGCGGCAGCGGTGGGAAGCCCTGACACGCTAGTCTTCCTATTTTCACCAAGCTGCGAAAATGACCCCGCTAACTGCCGTACTATTGCTGGCGCTTGGCGCGGAGCCACAAGCCGAATCCCATTTCCCGGGGGCCACGGCCGTCTTTCAGTGTAACTTCGCCTCGTCCAGCGACGAGATCTACGGCTGGCCGCCAGGCTGGACACGGCACCGCGGCCCGGGCTTTCCACGCTATGTCCGGGCACGGCTGAACGGCGACCACCCTCCAGCGGGTGGTCGCAGCCTAAAAGTCGAGCTGGACGGCGGGGCGGCTGCGGCCTATGGCCCTGACGTTCCCGCAAGCCCTGACGTGCAATATGTGCTGGAAGGATACGTGGAGACCGCCGGGCTGCGGCACGACGGGGCCTATCTGTCTTTGATTTTTCTGGACTCCAAGCGCAACAAGCTCGGCAGTTTTTCGTCGGAAAAGATCGTCGGAACCAACGCTTGGCAGAAGATTTGCCTTGGTCCCTTTTTGCCGCCGGCGGGAACCACTTCGCTCCTTGTGGGATTGCACGTCGAGCCCCAGGGCCAGATGCAGGACCTCCGTGGTACGGCCTCTTTCGGCGCTTTGTGGCTGGGCCAACTACCGCAAATCGTGCTGACCGCGCAGCCCGTAGCCGATGTTCGGCCGCGGCAGGAGGGGACCGGACGCGATGTGGCCGACGAAAAACGTACGTCTGGGCGAACTGGCAGCGAAACGGCGTTCTTGCTCTTTCCCCAGGGGCAACCGGTAGAAATTGCCTGTTTGGTCTCCGGTTTTGCCGCGCCGGCCTATGAAATTCGCCTAAAACTACTCGATTTCGACGGCCGTACGCTGGCCGAGCACCAGCAATCTTTCAACAAGAAGCAGACCACGTCGGCCTATGCCCGTACGGCTTGGCGGTTGCCGCAGGATGCGCGGGGATTCTATCGGGTCCGCGCCGCAGTCGCGCCCGCCGCCGAGTCGGCGCCTGCCGCAAATTTGAACGCGGCGTCGATGCCGCAAGCCGAGATATGTCTGGCGATCATCGAACCCCAGACGATGTCGCCCGACAGTGAATTTGGGTGGAGCCTCGGTACGAACGTCGCAAAGATGGATCTGCCATCCCTGGGCAAACTGCTTTGCCAGTGCGGGATTCGCTGGGTGAAATTCCCCTTTGCGACCAGCGAAACCGCGGTTCCATCGCCGCCCGATGGCTCACAGCAAAAGTCCGGAAATCCGCCGGCCAGGAACAATGAGAACTCATCCGCCCTGCCCGAAAAAAGTCTGTCCGCGGAGGCCGGTGAAGCGAGATTGCCCGCCGCTTCCCTGCCGAAAGGACCGGCCGCAAACGCCCTGGAAAAGTTGATTAGCTTCAGCGATCAACTCGCAACGGCCGGCGTCCACTTGGCTGGCGTGTTGCAACCACCGCGCGTGACTGAAGAGAGCGGAAAAACCGCGTTCGACTTGCTTGCCGTCGAGGCCTTTGGCCGAGACCCCAAGACTTGGTATCCGTCGATCGAACCGATCCTGGCCCGCCTGGCAACCGAGATCCGCTACTGGCAGATCGGCGACGACCGCGATCCGGGCTGGATGGGCTGCCGCGATCTGCCGGGTACGATCTCGCGCACGAAGACCGAGTTGGACCGGATTGGCCAGGACGTGGCCGTGGGCATCCCCTGGAACATTGCGGCGCCTTTGCCGGTCGCCGTGCCCAGCATCTCGCCTGACCGTTCCCTCAACCCGAAACCCGCGGATTTGCCCACTGCGGGTCCCAAGGGACCAAAGACGCCCTGGCGCTTCCTCTCGCTGCCCTGCGATGAATCGATGGGTGAGGACGCTATGTCGCAGCGATTAGAAAGCACCAAAACGGCGGGGGTCGCCCGCTGGATCGTGCTGGACGTTTTGCCCCGCGAGGGTCACACCGCCCGCGAGCGGATTGCCCACATGGTCCAGCGGATGTTGACGGCCAAGATCCACGGGGCCGACGCCATCTTCCTGTCCGATCCGCTGGACGAACGCGGGCTGGTCGACCGGAACGGGTCGCCCAGCGAGCTGTTCCTGCCTTGGCGCACGACGGCCCTCCTCTTAGGCGGTGCTCCGTACGTTGGCGATATCGATCTGCCGCAGGGAAACCAGCTCCATTGTTTTGGCGGCGAGGGAAACTACGTCGGCGTGCTCGCCGGCCGAAAACCAGGCGAGGAGACAGTCTACCTAGGCGAGAAACTGCAAGAACACGACCTCTGGGGCAATAGCCGGGCCTGTCCACCAGCGAGTTGCGGCGATGACACACTGCTGGGGCTCTCGCCTGCCCCTCAATCGGTGATTGCCGTCGAGCAATTGCCGAGTTTTCTCGTGGGACTTGACGGCCCGGTAACCCAGTGGCAACTCGGCGTTTCGCTGTCGCCCAGTCAACTCCCGAGCATTCCCAATGCCCTGACGCCGATTACGCTGGAATTGAAGAACAGCTTCCCACAAACCGTCGTGGGCCGCATCAGCATTCGCGGACCGCAAAACTGGTACACTGAACCCCGTACTGCGGAATTCCGCCTGGAGCCTGGCACGCGTTGGAAGCAACTCTTGAACGTGGCCCTGCCCAATGACGTCGTGGGTGGCAGGCAAATGGTACGGCTGGACTTCGAAATTCAAGCCGACCGCTTGCTGCGTTTCACGATGTACCGGTCGCTGGAAGTCACGTTGGGTGACGTGACGGTCACGGGCCGGGCCGTGTTGAATGACCGCGGCGAAATGGAAGTTCGCCAGGCGTTGACCAATCGGGGCAAGAAGCCGGCCATGTTTCGCTGCGATCTACTGGCGCCCGATCGGCGGCGACAGTCAACGGAAGTCCTCGTTGCACCGTCTGGCCAGAACGAACTGGTCTTTCGGCTGCCCGACGGCGCGCAACTGCTGGGCAAGACGATCTGGCTGCGGGCCGAGGAGATCGACGGGCCTCGCGTGCTGAATTATCGCATTGAGACGCCGGCGGCTACCGCTCCCGCCACGGTTCCCGCGGAAATGCCCAAGCATCGCCAGCCATCGCGGTCCCGTTCGAGCCTGGTGATTTGAAGCCGTCCCCCGTTCCCACTCAAATCCGTGGGGTTATAATAGACATCTGTGGGAGGATACTGCATCCATGGGAATACGCTTCTTCTGTCCAAACGGACACAAGCTGAATGTCAAGGAATTTCAGGCCGGAAGGCGGGGAATCTGCCCTTTTTGTGGGGCGAGAATCCAGATCCCCACGAAAAGCACGCGACCGGCTTCGAAGTCGGTTGGCCAGCGGACCGGCGCGCAGGCGGCAACGCAAACGATGGAACAGGACGAAGCGGAATCGACCCAGATCTCCGATTCCTCGCCTGAAATCCTCCCCGGCGAGCCGCCGAGTCTTCCGGGTGATCCGGTCGGCGGTAAGATGCTCGGTCCCAGTACGCCCTTGGGAAATTCAGCGACGAGCAGTTCCGTAGTCGCTCCGCCCACGCGCGGGGCTGGTGGCCAGATTGCGTCGGCCACGCCTTCGACGGTTGCACCCAAAGTGGTGCATAATGTCGAATCGACTCCGATACAGCAGCCATCTGCTTCGCCGGCACCCGGTCCCGTGCGACCCGTTCCTGCCGCGCCCGTGGCGGCGCAACTTGCGAACCCGGCGGCATCGCCCGGTCCCGCGCTGCCTGTCGCCGCCAGCGCACCTTCCACTCCGGCGGTCCCCGCCGCGCTGGGCGTGCCCGCTCCACCCGCCGCTACCGGGCAGCCCCCAGCGCAGGAATCGGCCGATCCGATTGCCGAAGCGCCGGAGATGATCTGGTACGTCCGCCCACCGTCGGGCGGACAGTTTGGCCCGGCTGCCGGCGAGTTGATGCGGACCTGGCTGAGTGAAGGCCGCGTGAGCGCCGATTCGCTCGTTTGGCGCGAGGGTTGGCGCGATTGGCAAGAGGCCGGCAAGGTCTTTCCCAAGCTTCGCGCCAACCAGGTCATGGACTTCCTGGAAACAGCCTCCGTGGTTCCCGTCGCCGCTACGGCGATCTCGCATGTCCATCACACCAAGGCCAAGCGGTCTTCCGATCGCAACCAGATTACCCTGCTAGTGGCGCTGAGCCTCGCGGTGGTTGTGCTCCTCTTCGTTTTTCTCTGGGTGCTCCTCAAGCAATGAAAATTCAACAGTTCCTGGAACATCACGGATTGGTCTCGAATCCCTTCGCCGACGAGGACGCGCAGACCGACCTCGTGTTCAAGGGGGCCTGCATCCGCAGCGTGTTCCATCCGGCCTGGGACAAGATCTACGGCGACCCCACCGAGCCGGCCACGTCGGTGGTCTTCGGCGAGAAAGGTTCCGGCAAGACGGCCGTGCGGCTGCAGGTCGTAAGGCGGCTGGCCGAGTACAATGCCGACCATCCCGACCGCCAGGTCTTCGTCGTGCAGTATGACGACTTCAACCCCTTTATCGACCGCTTTCGCGAAGGCTTTCACGGCCCCTGGCGGCGGATCGACCGGGCGCTGGGCCAATGGCGGCTCTGGGACCACATCGACGCCCTGCTCTCGCTGGCCGTGACCCAACTGGTCGATCGCATCTTGGAAGTGCGGCAGGCCCGCCATCCGGCTGCCCGCGACGAGGCCCTACCGATCGACAAGCTGGACACCAATCAGGCCCGCGACGTGGCCCTGCTGGCGGCGATCTATGATCAATCGACGGCCGAAAACCGAGTCGTTCGTTGGCGGCGACTGCGGAAGAAACTCCGCTTCTCCACATGGCGATCGCAATGGGACCTGGCCTTGGGCGGCGTGGTGACCGTGGCGGCACTGGTGCTGTTCCTCCATTTCGGCGGCTTGTCGAACCTGCCTGCGGTCTGGCCCTGGATGCTGGGCGTGATCGCCGCCGGCTGGCTGCCGTGGCTGGGCCGTTTCCTGGGTTGTACCTGGAATGCCTGGCGGATCCGCCACAACACGCGTGTGCTGAACCACGCCATCCGCCCGTTGCGCAAGGTCCTCATGAACTTCCCCGCCGGCCAACTGGTCGGCCAGCCGTTGCCCGTCGCCCCGCAGACCGATTACCGGTACCAGTTCCTGGAGAAGTTACAGTCCCTGCTGCGGTCACTGCGGTTCGAGGGCATTGTGGTGGTTGTGGATCGCGTCGACGAGCCGTACTTGATCAACGGTTCCAGCGATTTGATGAAAGCCCTTGTCTGGCCGATGTTGGACAACAAATTCCTCAAGCAGCCGGGCCTCGGTTTGAAGCTCTTGCTGCCCGTGGAGTTGGAGCGGATGGTCGATCGGCAGGATCGCGATTTCCACGAGCGGGCGCGGCTGGACAAGCAGAACCTTATCCGCTCGCTGGCCTGGACGGGTCAATCGCTGTACGACCTGGCAAACGCTCGCCTGAAGGCCTGCGCTGCCGACGGCAAAGGGCCGACGATTACCGAACTGCTCGATCCGGCGATCGATTCCGGCCGCTTGAAAGACGGGCTGGCAACGCTGCGCGTGCCGCGGCACCTGTTCAAGTTCATGTATCGGCTATTCACGACGCACTGCAACGCCCACAGCGACGACGATCCCGTCTGGCGGATCGGGCAGGCCGAATTCGAGTCCGTGCTGGCCCTTTATCAGCGCGACCAGGACGCCTTGGACCGCGGCGTCGGAGCGGGCTGAGCATGACTCGAACCTCCACCGCCCGGATCGAGGTCCGCCGCTGGAAAGCCCACACCTGTGTCGGCTGCGGTTGCCGCTATGCGTACTTGATGGTCCGCAAACTGGCCTATGGCGGTTCGACACCCGAGCGGGCGACCGAGAAGGCGCATGCCGCAGCGGAACGAGTGCTGGCCCAAGAGGTCGACCGTCAGCCTTGTCCGACCTGCGGCCTCTACCAGCCAGACATGGTCGCCCGGGGACGACGCTTGTTGCACACGTGGATGCTCGTGGTATCGCCGCTGGCCCTGGTGTTGATCGCCGGCCTGTATTTGGGCGACGCGATCCAGTCTTATTCGGCTTTGGCGGCTGCCGCGGGGCTGGTAGCGACAGTCGGCGCCGTGGGGACCGTGGTTGATTTTCGTAATCCCAATCGCCACCTGGAGGCCAATCGCCGCGTGGCTGAGCAGGAAATCGCCGCCCAACGCATGCGCCTGCTTCAGCCGGCAGCGACACCGCTACCGAGTTCCGGACCTACGTCGCCACGGTTTCACAGCCTCTTGGCCTTGGGGCTGGCAGCCGCGGCGCTGCTGGCAGTTGCCCTGCCGGAGCGGATGCGGCAGCGGGCCGGCTGGACGTTGAACCCAAATTGGTACCCGCCCGTGGCCGGGCCGGGCGATGAGACCTGTCTGTATCTGCCCGAATCTATTACCAGCCTGAAAGGCTATTGGAACGGCAGATCCAAAGTCACAGCCCACATGATGGGAGATCATGCGGCGGGCGACGGTGCGCCCCACGAGTTCGAAATCGCCTCGTCCACGCGGCAAACGGACTGGGGCCATTTGATCCAGGCCCGTGCCAACGAGCGATCGTCGCGAGCGCGACTCTGGGTCCGCATCAGGTTGCCTGCCGACGAAGAATTTGCCCACAAGTCCTTAGTCTGCACGGTCGCGCTGGCGGTACAGTATCCCGTCTTCCAAGACGCTGGTTTAACGCCGTCGGTTAGCCGTTTTCAGCAGGAAGCAACCCTGAAACTTGCCTCCCCCTCGGCGGCGCACGCCTACCGCACGTGGTGGTGGGGCGGATTCGCCGGGGGCACGACCTTGCTGCTGGCTTCAATCCTCCTGCGGCTCCGCGGGGCGCAAGCCTTGCGGAAGACGGCAAACCAGGCCGAAGTTTTGGACATGACAGAACCGTAATGGGCGGGCTTGTAGGATAGGTTTTCAACCTGCCATGACAGATTACAAATCTATCCTACGAACCGCAGTTTACCTTTAACCCGCCAGTTTTTCAGGAGGCGGCTATATTGCTCGCGGTTGAGATTGTCACAATCCACACTAACCCGAAGCATCAGCGAGATAACGACTTAGGACCTCGCTGAGCTTTGGGTTAGTGTCAGTCGCAACCGCGGGCAATATAAAGCCCACCCATTACCATTCCGCCGAACATTTGCTAAAATATTAACCTTTTCAACCTGGAAGCGTATCCCTAGGGAGCCAATCATGGCAAAGATTATCGTTCTGGACGACCTTTCCGAAGACGGCCTGAATCTGTTGCGATCCGCCGCCGACATCCAAGTGGAAATCCGCACGGGACTCAAGGGCGATGCCCTGAAGGCGGCCCTGGCGGAATTTGACGGCGCAATCTGCCGCAGCGGCGTGAAGATCACCGCCGAGTCACTCCAGGGAAACCATCGGCTCAAGGCCATCGCCCGGGCGGGGGTGGGCGTCGACAACATCGACACCAAGGCCGCCACCCGGCAGGGTATCGTGGTCATGAACACGCCCGGTGGCAATACGATCTCCACCGCCGAGCAGACGCTGGCCCTGATGTACGGCCTGGTGCGAAACATCGCCGCCGCCCACCAGAGCCTGGCCGAAGGCCGCTGGGACCGCAAGAAATTCATGGGCGCCCAGTTGGCCGGCAAGACGCTGGGCATTGTCGGCCTGGGACGGATCGGCCAAGCCGTTGCCACCCGGGCCGTGGCCATGGAAATGAAGGTCATCGGCTACGATCCGTTCGTCTCCGCCGCTCGGGCCAAGGAACTGGGGATCCAGTTGGCCGCCTCACCGCAGGAACTGTTCCCGCTGGTCGATATCCTCACGGTTCACACGCCGCTGAACGAGCAGACCAAGAACCTCGTCAGCACAAAGGAAATCAATATGATGAAGAAGGGGGTGCGGCTGGTCAACTGCGCCCGCGGCGGCATCTACGACGAGGCGGCCCTGGTCGAGGGCCTCAAGTGCGGGCACCTGGGCGGTGTGGCCCTGGACGTCTATTCCGAAGAGCCTTGTACCAAGAGCCCCTTGTTCGGCATGCCCAATGTGCTCTGCACGCCGCACTTGGGGGCCAGTACGGAAGAAGCCCAAACTAACGTGGCCGTCGAGGCGGCGGAGCTGCTGATCGACTTCTTCACTACCGGCGCGATCAAGCAGTCGGTGAACATGTCGCCGCTGGACCCCAAGACATTGGAAAGCCTGCGCGGCTACCTGAACGTGGCCTTCCGGCTGGGCATGCTGCTGGCCCAGGGCGACCACCGCTCGGCCACAAGCTGCCGCATGTACTACAAGGGTGAAGTGGCCAAGAAAGACACGCGCCTGCTCTCGCAGGCCTTTGCCGCCGGCCTGCTGGCCCATGCCGTGCAGGGCGTAAACATCGTCAACGCCGAAGTTCTGCTCCGCGAACGGGGCATCGAACTGGTCGAGCAGCGATCGACCGACATCGGCGACTTCAGCTCCCTGATCACGGCCGAGGTCGTCAGCGACGAGAAGACCTCGTCGGCCGCCGGCACGCTCTTCGGCAACAGCATGCCGCGGTTAGTGCAGAAGGACGGCTGCCGCCTGGAGAGCTACCTGGACGGCACGCTTTTGATCTTTATTCACCGCGACTTGCCGGGCGTAATCGGCAACGTGGGCAACATCTTCGGCCGGCACCAGGTGAACATCGCCCAAATGTCGGTCGGCCGCCCCACGAACAAGCCGGGCGGCGAGGCCGTGGGCGTGCTCGCGCTGGACTCGGTTCCACCGGCCGAAGCTCTGGCAGATATTTTGGCCATGCCGCAAGTCACGCGGGCCTGGACGGTGAAGCTCCCACCCGCCGGCGAGTTGCCGTCGTGGCTGGGCGGCTAGGGTCGGTGCATCAATAACTGTCGTATTGTCGCCTTTCGCTCCGCGAAAGTTGCGCAACTTTCGCGGAGCGAAAGGCGACACTTATTTTTGCGTCAGTCCTTATCCCAAGACCATTTTGAGAAATTCGGCCTTTTGGCGGTTGTACTCGGATTCCTCGCGGACGCCCTTGGCGACGATTGCCCGCTTGTGTTGGACATAGGCCCGGGCAAGTTCCGCGTCGGACCGCAAACAGCTCCGCAGAAAGCGCATGGAATCGGCCTGGTCCGCGCCCGCCGACAGCACATAGACGTGCAGCGGGAAGGCATCGCCATTGTAATCCAATACGCCGCGCAGCGCGGGAGCATGCGGCGGGAGCACGACATCGCCGCCAGGGCGGAAACCAAGCCGCTCCAAGAGCGAGTGTACCTTTTCCATCTCGCCCTCGGGACAGGCGATCAACAGATCGACAATCCCGCGACCGCCGCAATCCGGCACCGCCGTGCTGCCGACGTGCTCCACGCGCAGGGAAGGCAGATGGCGCGAAATAAGTCCGGCGACTTGTCGCGCAATCTCCGCAAAGCGCGGATCGAAATCCCGGTAGACCACCGCCGCTTCGTTACAAGGCCCGATCACAGACTGAACTTCGTCGAACACAACCAAGGCTCCAAGGGCTGGAAATCCGACTGTCCACACGCGCACAGTCGCTTCTATCATGGAGCGCAACGCCGAGATATGCAACAGGGGGCAGGGCCGGAAGCAGGGAGCAGGGTGGATGCCTTCAACACGGCGTCGCCGTGTTAGGCATGTAGGTGGGACTGGTTGTGGTTGACGGCTGTGCAGAGGGTGGAATTCGCCCGGGGACGGCCGGCTAAGAGCGTTCGGAAGGAATGAGTGCGTTGGAGTCCCGGCTTTAGCCGGAATGCCTGAAAACTCCGCCTAAAGGCGGGACTCCAAGAACCGGACACCTTCGTAATTTCTTCCGGAAGCTCCATAGCCGGGACTACGACCGGCCGGACTTCAGCCTCCAAACCTGGCTCCCGCCCCCCCGATGATGGTTCTTGGAGCCATTGCCGCCTTTCGCCGGCCCCTTTTCCGCCACACTTACCAACAGGGCCTCGAAATCAAACGATTGCATCAGCCCTTGGCAAACCAGGTGACTGACCAAGGCGTCATACAGCCGGTCCTTTGTTGCGCTGACGTGCGTGGCCAGATACTCACAGAGAATCTTGCGGGCTGCCGACTGGAAATCGACAACCGGCCGGTTCGGCCGCGAATGGCCCGGTCGTGGCTTGCGAAAACTGATTACGAGATCGCGTTTGGTGGCCTTGTCGGACATCCATTGGTTGAACGATGTCTCGCCCATCTCGATACTCGTGGCCGCCGTGGCCGAATCGATCACAAAGCCGGCGTCGCACATCAGGTCCTGCAACATCGCCCAGCGATGGGCCGACGTGTCGTGATAACAAAGACTGAGCCAGCGGCCGGGCTTGAGCACGCGATAGCACTCGCCCATCGCCGCGCGCAGTGCCCTGGCCCAATCGTCAGCGTCCTTGCCCCGCGGGCGGTTGACGATAATCTCGTCAGCGTGCCAATCGCCCGTGCCGCCCAGCCACGCTTCCCAAACGAAATTCAACTCCCCATATTGCACAGCATCGGCGTAAGGCGGATCGGTGAAAATGTAGTCGATCGAATTGCAGTGTACGTCGAGTTGCCGGGCGTCGGCTACGGCGATCAGGCCCTGGGTATTTTCAGGCATCTCGCGGCGGATCGCGGCATAGCCTTTGACCAGCGCCCGGAGCTTGCCCTCGTACCATGAACCGGCCTCGATCTCGCGGCCCACGGGCGGGATGTAGTAGGTCCCCACCAGCAACATGTTGGGAAAACCGGAAGCTGGACTATAGCGCTGCATGCGGCTTACGGCCAGCGAAATCGCCGTCAGGGCGAACATTGCGGCTTGTGGACAGGAACTGGCCGCCGCGTGGGTCCGCAGGGCGGCCAAGGCCCAAAGATTCCGCTTGGTGTACAAGTCGGCAACGCTCTCGACGCCCGCGGGGCGAAGGTCAGTCTGCCAGCGGGCGAACGTTTGGGGAAAAGCGCTTGTCGGCCGCCAGTGGGGGATCTCACTGCGGGCGATCTCGTCGATCTTGCCCAGATCGAAACGGGCGAAGTATTCCCGTTTTTTAGCATCGGCGTCATTGTGCCGCCGCTCCGCCTGGGCCGGCAGGCAGTCACCCAGGCAGCGATAGGCGGCCAGCACCGGCGCTGCCGCGGAACGGGGGCCGCGGGTACGAATGGCCTCGACGTGGCCCCGCGCAAGGCAATCCGGGCAGGCAGCCATCGTCTTGGCCCCGACCGGCACCTGCCGACAGTCGGCCAGGGCCGCCATTTGCCCACAACGCGGACAACAGAACGACTCGCTATAAACGACATGCACCGTCTGGGCCGGGCCGCCACAGCGGTCGCAACGGGTTTCGTAGAGCCAATCCAACTCGGGCCGCGCCGCGGCCATCAGTTCTTTCGCCACGACTTGAACTTCGTCCGGGTCGGTCGCCGTACAGTAGTTTTGCGCGATAAAGACCGCGGCAGGACTGCGGTCCAGGGCAATCGCGGTCCGCCCTTCGAGCATCGCAGCCAGAGCTGTGCCGCCCGACCCGCAGAACGGGTCGAGGACCAATTCGCCCGGCCGGGAAAAATGCCGGATATACTGGCGAATGGCGTCGTGCGGCTTCTTGCCCTGATGGTAGGAATGCATGGCATAGACAGCCGAATGCCGCGTCGTGCGGACCATGCCGGAAAGGGCCTGGGTGGGAAAATCCCCAGTCGTGGGGTCATGCGGCCCGGCCCGGTGCTGAACGAATCGGCGGAGATTGTCGTGGCATAAAGACATGTATACTTAAAATAGCTGTTTGCAGGGGAAGGGACAAGCGGGATACTTGCATGTTTGCGGCCGGAAACCCAGAATAGAAGTATGGCAAATAAGTACCAACTGCGCCGTCGCGCCTTGCGGGAAACCCAGGACCGGTCCGACAACCCATTCGCTTCACCACGCTATGGCAGCCGGACAAAGACCCGCGACTACCAACCTCCTCTGACGGCAGGTCGGCCGTGGCTTACGGCGGGCATCTGCCTTGGTTTCGTATTGTTGGTGACGATGCTCTACGTGCAAACGGGCCGGCACGACTTCACCGTCTGCGACGACAACGAGTATATCTGGAAGAACCCCAAGGTCATCCAAGGACTGAATCTTGCGGGCGTGAAATGGGCCTGGGAAGATTCGCACGCCGGGAACTGGCATCCGTTGACCTGGATGTCGCACCAGCTCGACTGGCAGATGTTCGGCATCTGGCAGCCGCAAAACGAGCGCTACGTCGACAGTTGGGCGGGCGGTCACCATCTGGTCAACATGGGGATCCACTGCGCCAATGCCGTGCTGTTGTTCCTGGCCCTGCGACTGATGACCGGCACGATTTGGCCCTGTGTGGTGGTCACCGTCCTGTTCGCTGCGCACCCTTTGCGGGTGGAATCGGTGGCCTGGGCCGCGGAGCGCAAGGACGTGCTTTGCGGACTGTTCTGGATGGCGTCGATGCTGGCCTACGCATTCTACGCGCGGCGGCGTCCGCTCTTCCAGTCTTCACCACCGGAGGCGGCGGGCACGCTGGGCATCTACTTGCTGATCACCTTGTTCTTCGGTCTGGCGCTGATCGCAAAGTCGATGGCGGTCACGCTGCCCTGCGTCTTCCTGCTGCTGGACGCCTGGCCCTTGGACCGTTGGCGGAGGGCCTTATGGCCGCCCGGGCAGCGCAATGATGGGCCGAATCTGATCCGCGTCTGCGGACTCTTGCTGGAAAAACTGCCCTGGTTCGCGATGGTCTTCTACGACTGTCAGCAGACGGTGGTCGGACAGGACAAGGGCGTGGCGTTGAATTCCTGGGACGGATTGCCCTTGGGCCCGCGCGTGGCCAATGCCTTGATCAGCGTCGGCGCTTACTTGGGACAATTCTTCTGGCCCGCCGGGCTGGCCCCGTTTTATCCCCACATGTACATTCTCAAGAACGGCTGGAGCGGCTGGGGCCGCCTGGCCTATTGCCAGATTGTGATCGGAGGGATCATCCTCTTGGCGGTCACCGGTGTCGTCGTTTGGTTCTGGCGCAAGAGTTACTTGGCCGTCGGCTGGTTCTGGTTCCTCGGCGCGCTGATGCCCGTAATCGGCATCCTCCAGGTAGGCACACAAGCCCGTGCCGACCGCTACACCTACCTGCCGATGATCGGCCTGTATTTGATGATCGTCTGGCTCTTGAAAGAAATGGTGGACCACTGGCCGCGGACGCGCGTGGGGTTGGCCGCCGCCTCGGTGCTCGTGTTCACCGTGATGAGCGTCCTCACGTTTAAGCAGGTCAGCTACTGGATCAACAGTTACGTGCTTTTCGAACATGCCGCGGCGGTGTCCGACGACAATTGGTTTGCCTACAACCACCTGGGCATCGAATACGACCACGACGGCAAGGAATTGAAGTACCACGATCCCCTGGCGGGAACGCGGCTGATGGATACGATCGACTTCGCCCTGAAAAAGTGGAACCTGGACAAGACCGATCCCAAGTCGGCGGAAATCCTCCTGGATCATTCGGCGGAGAACTTCAGGAAGACGATCGAGATCAAGCCGGACTACGATTTCGGCAACAACAACCTGGGGGTCTACTATGCCGGCAAGACCTCTGCGGAAGACCTCGCCCTGGCGGAGAAGTATTTCCGCGAGGCCCTGCACTCGAATCCCCGTTACGCCGACGCCTACAACAATCTTGCCCTGATTCTCAGAAGGCAACATAAGCTGCGCGAATCGGTGGAGTGTTCCAAGCTGGGGCTGAAAGTGCGATACGACAAGGCCACGGACCACAATAACCTCTGCGAAACGTACCTGGAACTGGAAGAGTGGGACAATGCCCTGGAGGAGAACAACTTGGCCTTGCGCTGCGACCCCAACTTCACCGGCGCCTGGCAACTGCGCGCCCAGTTGTTCATGCGGCAAAAGAAGTTCGACGAGGCGGTCGACTGCCTCAAGACCATTATCCGTATCGACCCCAAGCTGCCCGACGCGGTCAGGGCCCGGTTCCAGATCGGTATTCTCTATTTCGACCGGAAACGCTTCGACGAAGCGATCGAAGCCTTCAAGACCATCGTGCTGATCGATCCCAAGTCGCTGGATGCGGTAAACGCGCAATACCAGATTGGCCGTGTCTATCTCGCAGAGAATCGTTCTGACGAGGCCATCGCCTGTTTTGCGCAGGTCCTTGCCATTCTGCCCAACAGCCCGGATGTTTTTTTCGCCCGTGGCGAGGCTTTCGAGCAGAAAGGTGATCTGAGCCGAGCCCTGGACGACTTCGAGCATGCCGCCCGACTCAATCCGCAGTATCCCAAGGTCCAGGAGAAAATTCGCGCAATCCGCGCAAGGCAGAGTTCTCCGCTGAAGTATTAGGCTAAAAAATCTTGACTCGCGCCGCGCCGCCAATTACCATAAGCAACGACGCTAACCGTTTCTTCAATTCCAGGAGTCTCTCATGAACGTCAAGCTTTCCCGTCGTTCGGTCCTTGCCGCCGGCGCCGTTGCCGCCGTTGAACTTCTTTCCTCGCAACCGGTTTGGGCCGATCAGCCCAAACGACGCGTAGTCGTGTGGTCGGAAAAGACAGCCCCCAAGAATGTCTATCCCCACGACATCAGCGGGGCCGTGGCCGAGGGCCTCGAACCCTTGAAGGCCAAAGGATGGGAAATTGTGACGGCATCCATTACCGATCCCGAGCAAGGCTGCTCGGCCGAGTCCTTGGACAAGACCGATGTGCTCATCTGGTGGGGCCACCAGCGGCACGGCCAGGTTACCGACGAGCACGTCAAGCGGATCGTCGCTCGCGTGAAGCGCGGCGGCATGGGCTTCATCGCTTTGCACTCCGCCCATTTTTCCAAGGCCCTCAAGGCTCTCCTGGGCACCAATTGCGGCTGGAAGGGCGGTTATGTCGAAGACGGCAGTAAATTGGACATGATCGTCAAAGACAAACAGCATCCCATCGCTGCGGGACTGAGCGATTTCAGCATCCCGCACACCGAGCGTTACACAGAGGCGTTCGAGATTCCCGAGCCGGAATCGGTCGTCTTCGACGGCGTCTATACCCGGCCTGACGGCAGCAAGGAATCGTCGCGGCAGGGCATCGTCTGGACAGTTGGCAAGGGCCGGGTTTTCTACTTCCAGCCCGGCCACGAGACGTATCCCATCTTTTTCGACGCCAACATCCGCAAGCTGATGGCCAACGCGGTGGAATGGGCCGGGGGCAAGAAGTAAAACGCTGCAGGAGAATTGCAAAATCTGGCATGACAGCCCTCCGTAGCACGGAATTTATTCCGTGGCATTGCCCTCTTTAGGGCAAAACGTAATGAATTCTGTGCTATGAAGGACTTTGCAGTTCTCCAGTAAAACGCTGCCGCGCCCTTGGCGCAGGGCGGAAAATCGCCTAGACTGGGTGGTTTCACCCATTTGGAACCGGTACGTACAGAGGAACGACGGTCATGCAATCGCGTCCCCGCACGAAGTTTGTGATGCAACTCAAGTCCCGCCGCTGTCCTAAGTGCGGCGCCAAGCTCAACAATCAGGTGAAGCGTTGCAAACGCTGCCACCAGGCACAGTCGAAACCGAAGAAGTAGCAGCCGTAGGGCGGGACCAGATCCAGGGCACCCGCCTGCGGGTCAGCAAGCGCTGGCCCAGCGGTTGCCGTGTTCGGTAGGCCAGGGCTCGCAAGCCGACCACGCTGCGCTCGGTGCCCGACGGTGCCCGGGCCCCACTCTACAAAATTCGCAAGCTCGTGGCACGGGCTTCCAGGAGAAATGCAAAGTCCTTCGTAGCACGGAATTCATTCCGTAGGCTTGACCTTCTTAGGGCAAAACGGAATGAATTCCGTGCTATGGAGGGCTCTCCTGCCGGACTTTGCAGTTCTCCTGCACCGGCTTCCAGCCTGTGGAATACGACACGAGCACGATGCTCGTGCCGCGGCTGCCCCCTTCTGCCAGAAAATCCGGCAACACTCGCCGTAATTGACAACTCGCTGGCCTCCGTGATACCCTGGAACGCTGTCGTGCTTCGTACACGCTGGAATCCAACTCACGGAGAATTCTCAAGATGCCCCGTCATCCATGTCCCTCCCGGCTGCCCGTTTTTCTCGGCGTCCTCTCGCTGCTTTCCCTCGCCGCCATGTCCGCCAGCGCACAGCAGGCGCCGGACGTGATTCACCAGCCCTACCAACTCGACACCGGCCTCGTGTCGCGTTCGATTTCCTTTGAGAACCCGACGGGCGTGCCGGGCGGGGGCGGGAAGACGGCCAGCCCACTGGGTGTCGGCCGTAAAGGGTTCCCCGAGAAGGACATCAAAGCTGGCGAAACCGTGCAACTCTGCGACATTCAGGGGCCGGGCACGATTCGCCATTTCTGGTTGACCACGCAACATGATCCGGCAGCCTTGCGGGGATTGGTGCTGCGGGCCTGGTGGGAAGGTCAAGAACATCCGAGTATCGAGTGTCCCCTGGGCGACTTCTTCGGCACCGCCCACGGCAAGGTAATGCCTTATTGTTCCGCCGTACATTCCATCGGGGCCAGCGCCGGCATGAACCTCTGGCTGCCCATGCCGTTTTCCAAGCGCGTGAAGTTCACCTTCACGAACGAAACCGACAAGAGCGTCATGCTCTTCTACCAGATCACTTACACGCTGGGCGACCAGCATGCCGCGGACGTCGGCCGCCTGCACGTATTGTTCCGCCGCGAGAACCCCACCACGCAGAAGAAGGATTTCGAGCTTCTGCCCTTGCGCAAGCAGAAGGGCCGCTATGTCGGCGCCGTGATTGGCGTCCGCAATCGGCACCCCAAGCAGTGGTGGGGCGAAGGGGAAATCAAGGTCTACATGGACGGCGACAAGGACTTTCCCACCATCTGCGGCACCGGCAGCGAAGACTATGCCGGCCTGTCGTGGGGCATCCAGCAAACGCCGTTCTGGTACAACGGCTGCAGCCTGACCCAGAAGGACTTCGTATCGATGTACCGCTGGCACCTGGCAGACCCCATCGCCTGGAAAAAGGAGTGCCGCATCACGATCCAGCAGATCGCCTACACCGGTAAGCTGGCGGAAACACAGGACGACTGGTCCTGCGCGACCTTTTGGTACGAGCCTGTCCCCAGTGCCCCGTTGCCGCCCATGCCTGATCTCAAAGCCCGTACCGCCAACATCTGGAGCGACGATTCGCCCAAGAAATAGGGCCGCCACATTGCAAGGAACCCACCATGTCACGCAACCGAAAAGACGCCGCTTCGTTACAGCGTCGCGATTTCCTCAAGGTCTCCGCCGCCACCGTGGGAGCGATCGGGGCGGGCGGCATCACAGACCCCCAGACAGCGGCCGCCGCGCCCCAGACCGCCGGCCGGCAGCCGACGCCGGCCCCCGCAACTGCCCATCGCGAGTACAACCGCGAGTACCGCGACGCGCATCTCGATCGCGTGGCCTTTCCGCTGGGCGGCATCGGCGCCGGCATGATCTGCCTGGAAGGCAGCGGCGCGCTCTCGCACGTCTCGCTCCGCAACCGGCCGGAGGTTTTCAACGAGCCTTGCACGTTCGCGGCCATCGCTATCAAGGGCCCCCAGAAAATCGCCCGCGTGCTGCAAGGCCCCGTGCCGGGTTGGAAACTGTTCGGCACGCCGCACAGCGGCAACGGTGCGGGAGGGACCTCGTTCGGCCTGCCGCGGTTCCGCAAGGCCGTCTTTACGGCCCGCTTCCCCTTCGCCGTCGTGCAGCTTTCCGACAGCCAGGTCCCGCTGAAGGTCGAACTTACCGCCTGGAGTCCTTTCGAGCCGGGCGATGCCGACTCTTCGAGCCTGCCGCTGGCCGGCTTGGAATACCGTTTCACGAATCCGACCGCCGCGACAGTCGAGGCGGTCTTCTCGTTCAGCGCCAAGAATTTCACGGCAGTGGGCGCGAACCCCCAGGCCGTCAAGGCCACGGCCGGCGGTTTCATTTTCTGGGGCGGCGGCGGAAAAGCCACGCCTTGGGAAGAACTGGCCTTGTCGGCAACCGTGAGCGAACCTGCCGCCCGCGTCAATTGCGCTTGGTTCCGCGGCGGTTGGTTCGATCCCTTGACCATGGCCTGGAAAGACGTGGCCGACGGGGCCTGCTTCGATCGCCCGCCGGTCAGTGATGGCGGCCCCTCGCCGGGCGCTACGCTCTTCGTTCCCCTTGCGATCGCCACGGGCAAGTCGGCGACAGTCGTGCTCCGCTTGGCCTGGTATGCCGGCCAGACGAACCTACACGAAGGCAAGACGCCGTCGTCCAAGCCCGGCGCGGCGATGGAACAAGGCACGCATCGACCCTGGTATGCGGGCCGCTTCGCCGGCATCGAGGAAGTGACCGCGCACTGGCGGCAGCAGTACGACGCGCTGCGTGCGAAGGCGCGGCGCTTCAGCGACTGTTTCTACGACAGCACGCTGCCGCCGGAAGTGATCGAGGCCGTTGCGGCCAATCTCACGATCCTCAAGTCGCCCACCGTGCTCCGCCAGGCTGACGGCCGCCTGTGGTCCTGGGAAGGCTGCGAGGACAACTCCGGTTGCTGCGCCGGCTCGTGTACGCACGTGTGGAACTATGCCCAGGCCGTGCCGCACCTGTTTCCCGCCTTGGAACGCACGCTGCGCGAGACGGAGTTTGGGCCCTCGCAGGATGATCGCGGCCACCAGATGTTTCGCAGCGCGCTGCCCATCCGCCCGTTGGTACATGACTTCCACGCCGCGGCCGATGGCCAATTGGGCGGCATCATGAAGGTCTATCGCGAGTGGCGCGGCAGCGGCGACATAGAGTGGCTCCGCCGGCTCTGGCCCCGCGTGAAAGCCAGTCTCGACTACTGCATCCAGACCTGGGACCCGGCCGGGAAAGGCCTGCTCGAAGAGCCGCACCACAATACCTACGACATCGAGTTCTGGGGCCCCGACGGCATGTGTACCAGCTTCTACCTGGGCGCGTTGCGGGCCGCAATGGCGATGGGCCAGGCTCTGGACCAGGACGTGGCCCGCTACACGGCCTTGTTCGAGCAGGGCACGCGGGCCGCCGAGCAGGAGTTGTTCGACGGCGAGTACTTCATCCAGCAGATTCGTTGGAAGGGCCTGCGGGCCAAGAGCCCACTGGAGTTGAAGAGCATGGTCGGCGGCTACTCGCCGGAGGCCGCGGCGCTGTTGGAAAAGGAGGGCCCCAAGTACCAGTACGGCCGCGGCTGCCTGGCCGACGGTGTGTTGGGTTCGTGGATGGCCCTGGTCTGCGGCGTGGGCCAGGTGTTGGACCGCCGCAAGGTGGCGAGCCACTTGCAGGCGGTACACAAGCACAATCTCAAACATGACCTTTCCGGGCACGCCAACCCGCAACGGCCCAGCTACGCCTGCGGCGCGGAGGGCGGGCTGTTGTTGTGTACCTGGCCCAAGGGCGGTGAGTTGTCGTTGCCCTTCGTCTATTCCAACGAGGTCTGGACCGGCATCGAGTACCAGGTCGCCGCGCACCTGATGCTCTTGGGGCTGGTCGACGAGGGCCTGGAGATTGTCCGCGCCTGCCGCGACCGTTACGACGGCCGCGTCCGCAACCCGTTCAACGAGTACGAATGCGGCCACTGGTATGCCCGGGCCATGTCGTCGTACGCGATGTTGCAGGGCCTGAGCGGCGCTCGCTACGACGCCGTGGAGAAGGTGCTCTACCTGGAGCCCAACGTGCCTGGCGATTTTCGGTCATTCCTCTCGACGGCCAGCGGCTACGGCACCGTGGGCGTCCGCGGCGGCAAGCCGTTCCTGGAGGTCAAGGCCGGGACCATCGAGGTCCGTCAGATCAAGCATCGGGCCTTTGCAGCGGGTTAGAAACCGGCAAGGTGTCGCATGATTCTTGCGGATGATGAAGAGGAGAGGGGTCCGGTAGCGCCGGTCGACATCTACGCTACCCAAGATTCCGACGGATTTACCTACGCGATTGGCCCGACGAGCCGGGAACGAATCATCACCGTCTTCCCTCACACCAAGCTGCGCCCGAGTCTGTTCCTTTCCACTGGGACGCAGCAAGATATGATTCAGCAGCATGGGGAAAACTGGTGGGAGCAGGTATGTAAACTGCTGACGGGGCTGACCGAGGAACAGGTTTTTTCCCTGGGCGGCTATCGCATCTTTCATCCAAATAGCGCGGTGTGGCATGAAGGACTGCCGGAAGTTCACGCGAGATAGAAACCCTCCTGCTGAATCCGAGTAGAGAATGCACGCGCACGCAAGAGTTGGCGGACGAAGTTCGCACCTATGTTCCGCCTCCAGGTTCGCCGGACCCTCGGCCAGAGGGTCTAAAGGCGCCGTCGATTCGGACTCCTCGGGAGGCGCTTTATCAGCCCCATCAATTGTCGCTGTTCGTCAGAGAAATGAATGGCATCGTCCCCTTCGATCAGCGGTCGACCCTGATCGTCAAATTGCGAATTGAATTCGAGTTTCTCGCGGTTACGCCAGTCGCCGGCTCAGCCGATTATCATAGCATTGTCATCGATTGGATGCGCCCGCAATTTCGGATCACCCCGATTCCCGGCGAGCCGAGCATATCGCTGATACCAGTTTTTCCGGGAAGGCCTGGTAGCGAGGCCATTCTTTTGAACCAGTGGTATCGATCTGTCTCGATATGCTACTAATTGGTCGGCGTGGCAGTCGGGCAGGGTTCGTTCGCACCGGCAGTTGCTTTGACGATTCCACCGCCTCCACGTCCGTCCCCAAGGCCATATCCAGCGCCATATCCAGGGCCAGACTTGTGTTTTGTACTTGGCCGTGCAAAGTACAAAACGCAAGTCTGGCCCCGCGCTGCGGCGGACACTGCGCTACACTGCAATTCGTTTCGATTCTGTCCAACGAGACGACAGGGACAAAATGGCCGGGCCTGTTTCATCTTGGCCGGAAGGGGCTGTACTGCCGGCAAGTGTGGTTCGCCTTCGTCGCCATGTGTAGCCAACCAGTCCGAGAATGCCCGCGCCGACAAAGGAACATAATAACGCCAGCGAACTCGGTTCTGGAACATCTTGTGTTACGGCAATGCCAACTGGCCCATCCACGCCCGATACCAGGGAGGCGTTCACGACTGCCCCCGACGTGGTGTATTCGCCAATCGTGTCGTTGATTGTGCCGCCGTGGCTGTCGGGCTGATTCGCGACAAACAGGTTCGATCCCGACACTGCAATGCCTGTCGGCTCAGTCAACCCCGAGACCAGCGAAGAGTTCACCGTTACTCCCGAAGTGGTATATTCGCTAATCGTGCCGTAGTCGAGATTCGCGACATAGATAGTATCCCCGCGTGCGGTCGCTGGCGAGAGTGCCAGGACCAATGCCACAATCAAGCGTTTCATTTTTCCACCTTCCCAAGTAGAAGCCATGATGCTTCAAGACGCCCCTATTACGGGCAGAAACATGGCGCAATGCGAACCCGGCAGTGTATTTCACGCATTTCCCGTCGGCCGGCCGCTTCCATGCCGTCCGGCCCCTGCCGAAGACCGATGCTCTATCCAATTGACCTACGGGCGCTTCTCCAAGCCGAGACCAGAATCGGAGTCTACCAGACCCACGAAAGATGGCAAGGCGCAGGAGCCCTCGTAACTCGCTTTCATTTCCGGCGGTGGGCTTTCTGCGTTTGCAGAATGGTGCGGCCGTCGAGCTTGTCCAGAATTTCCATGAATCGCGGGCGGTTGCGGTACTTTTCCCGGATGCCTGCGAGCAAGGCCACCCACTCGGCCTGACGACCGAGGGATTGCATGACCGGTTGCATCTTCTTGAGATACCCGGCCGCCGACTCGTAGGCTGAGATTTGGGCTTGCGGCAAGGTTGCGTCCAAGTGCCGTCGATAGATTTCCAAGGCCCGCTCGGGATGCGATTTGGCAACGGCGGCGGCCACACGGTCCGCCGTTCCGCTCCCTGCAAAACCCCACCCGCCGCCGAAGGGTTTCTGGCCCTTGGGCATTTTGTCGAACCAGCGAAGCACCTCGTCCGGTTCTTTGGCGGCGATGGCCATGTCGAGCAAAACCTCGTAGTGCGGTCCGGGCGGTGCGATTGCCCGCGGGCCAGGTTGCAGCAGCGGGACGAGATAATCCGGCAGAGGCAGCGGCCAGGCGGGATCGATGCGCAAGGTCTGCCCCGCCTTTGGCGACGCTTGCCACTTGAAGGGCGAAACGCCGGTCTCCAGAAAACGGAGCGCCGCGGCCCGCACCTGCTCGCCACACTTGACCTTGACGGCGCGGGCCACAAGCTCGTCGAAAGTCGCCTTTGCCGGTCGTTCGAAGAACTGCCAGGCGGCGTGGGCAGCGACGATGCCCCATTGTTTTCGGCCGCGGGCGACCTCGCACAACGAGGCGGCCAGCGAGGATGCGATGCCCGGCAACCTCTCGCGGGTCTTTTCGATCCCCTCCTTGGCCCAACGCTCGGCGTCATCGAACCGCTCTTCGGCAATTAGGTGCTTGACCAAGCGCTCGTAGCTGCCGGTCGTCCGCGCCTCGGATTCGTAGATCGCTAGCAATTCACGCCCGCGTCCGGCATTATCCAACGCGGTCAGCAGCCAGTTGCTGAGCCGGTCCCGCTCGTAATTGCGATGCCAAGAATCATCGCCGCCAGCCGGCATTTTTTCGAGGCGACGGGCAAACTCATCCGCCACGGCCGACCAGTCGGCGGGCTTCCACTTGGCGTCGAGAACTACCGCCACGGAGTCGTTGATCACGTCGTAGCCGTCATTCAGGCAAGCATCGATGGCGAACAAGATCTTTTCCGGTCCCGGGAGCGTTGACTTCAGCACGGCATCGAACACCACGGGCAAGCACTCGGCCACCGCCGTCGCCGTTTCCCCCTCGTCGTGCGACTGTTCGACTTGAGCCATCGCCGCCGGGATGAACTCGCGGCCCACTTGCGCGACCGCATCGGCATGACCGAGTTCGACCATGCGTTCCAGACGGTGCTTCAGGCGGCTGAAGTCGGGCGTATGGCCTTCGCCCTGCCAGTGATTCTGCCACCCGATTTCGGACGTGCGGTCACGCAACTCCCGCCGCGCCTCGGCCAAGAGATTAGCCACATCGCCTTCGCTCAAGGCAATCCGTTCCCGGTACTCCTCGCGCAATTCCGGGTAGCGGCGGATAAGCGAGAGAACCTCTTCCGTCAACTCCTCACGACTCTTGCCACGAATAAGCCGCTCTATCTTGTCGTCCCACTCGGCGCCGGTCCGTCGCGACGACCGACGGAGTTTCGGCGGCTCGATCGCAGGCTCCGCTTCCTCATCATCTTCCTGGTCATTGTCATCGTCCCCATCGTCCCAGTCCTCCGCGAACTCCGCGTCGGTGTCGGAGAGTTTTCGCCAGCGTGGATCGGCCGGGTCGGCCGTCGGAACCGTTGCTCCCTCCGCCAACGCTTTAAGGTAAGCGGCCACGGTCGCCACGGCGTGCTTGCAGTTGTAGCCAACCGGACAGGTGCAGTGAGATTCGATTCTGTCGTCCCGCTTCTTGCCGGCATTCAGCCATACGGAAACGACATAGCGATCGCCGCCCTGCACGGTGGCGAGCAACCGATCATCTGTGGAGATTGCCAAGTCCTTCACGCGCCCCTGGTTCTGGTAAGACCGCCCCCGCGAAACGCTTCGGCTCCCCGCCCATCGATCCAAATCATCCCAAGTCAGGGCAGGCCAGCCGGCTGCTTTATTCGCCTTTTTTTCTTTACTCGGATCCTCATTGGTCCGTTTCATCGTGTTCGCTCTTGATGCCGAGAGAGGTTTGAGACTTCACCAAACATGATAGCAGTTAGCGGGGAAGAGAAGACTACGAGAACTAATTTCCACTCCGGATCAATCTAAACCACCGATATAGGGTGTGTCAAGAGTTTATTGTCGAAGGGCTCACGTTTCCCCGGCTCTCGTTTCTCCAATTGACATGGCCTTGCGGTGGATGGTGCGGCAACTGCTGGGCAACGCCGGTGGAGCTTTCAGCATCCACAAGTTCCACGGCGACCTGCGTTCGCAGGGCGTGCCCGTGGCCACGGACACCTTACATGGATACCTGGCGAACCTGGAAGACGCCTTCCTCGTCGCGACCGTTCCCATCGCATCCGAGTCTGAGCGCCGGCGGATGGCCAATCCCCGCAAGGCTTTCCGCATCGATGCGGGGCTCATTCCTGTCTCCGATCGTTCGGGCCGAACCAATCTGGGCCACGCGCTGGAGACGACCGTGGCGCTGGAACTCCTCCGCCGCGGAGCGGAAATCGCCTATGTGCGAACGGCCGAGAACCTGGAAGTCGATTTCCTTGCCCGCTCGACGGATGGTCGCGAGCAACTCATCCAGGTGTGCGCGGACCTCGACAGTCCGGAGACGAGGGAACGGGAAGTCCGCGCTTTGCTGGCAGCCGCTGATGACTATCGCCGCGCCGAGCGGCACGTCGTTGCATTGGCCACTGAAGCCGTGCGCGGTTTGCCCGCCGAAGTCCGCCTGCATTCTGCGGCCGCTTGGCTGCTGGAAACGTAGAACGGCTGCCAGCGAAGCCGGCCAATCTTGACAGCTTTAGTCTCGTGTCATAAGCCCTTCGGCCAGCCGAGTTTTTCGTAGAGGAAGTCAAACGTGCCCTGACCGTGGATCGTGTGCGGACCGGTGAACCACTCAATGCGGCAGCGGTCGGCGAGATTCAACTTCGCCTCGTACAGGAACCGCACCTTGGCGAACTCGTAGCCCACGGTCTCGTCGGGGGCCACACCGTCGAAGTGCCCCCGTTCGACCATGAACGGCCGCGGGGCGATGAGCGCAGCCATCTCGGCGTAGTTGAACGTGCTGCCCAGGTCGAACTCGAAGATCTCGTACTCGCCCGTCCAGACGTAACTGTACGGGGCGCGGCTCGAGGCGTTCTTCCAGACCCATTCATTGAAATCGCCCGAGCAGATCGAGAGGCAGTAGCCGGGCACCAGCGGCGGCACGCGCATCGCCGTCTTGCCGCCGTACGACAGCCCATAGAAGGCGATCCGCCGCCGGTCCACAAAGGGCAGCCCGCCCAGCCAATCGACGATCTGCCGATGCTGCGGCACGATGATCGAATAGAGCGTCTTCTTGAGCGGGTTGGCCTTGCGCTGCAGTGTGCGGAAACGGTCGCCGAAGAGGTACAGGTTCTGCGGCGCGAAGGTCACGAACCCGCGCTCGGCCAAGCGAGCGGCAAAATCGTGATAGGCCGCGTGATCGCCCTGGAAGACGTCGACCGGCCGGCCTTCCAGGCCGTGCTGGCAGACGACGACTGGCCGGCGCTCGCCCGGCTTCACGTCCTTGGGCACCAGCAGTACGCCGTAGGCGGACACGTCCGGGAACACATCGAGGACGACCTCATAGCCGGTCCAGTTCTTGCCTTCGTAGCTTTTGCGGATCCGCGGGTTGGCCGGCAGCGGCCGGATGTCGAAGCGGCCGATCACCTCCGTGTCGAAGTACTCGCGATACGGCTCGATGCTCTTCTGATAGGCGGCGGAAGAGCTCGTGTCGAGCTTAGCGAAGAACTCTTGCCGCACGTAAGGGCTTTCCACGAGCAATTGCTGGTTGTGCCGATCGATCTCCTGGAATTGCCGGGCCTGCCGGGCCGCGGTGTCGGGCAGGGTTTCCAATAACTTCGGCGGCCCAACGGAAGCGGCTAACCGCAAGACGCCCAACGCGTCCAACAGGGCTTTCATGGCCGCGTCGGAACCGTACGGCCCCTTGCCGTTGCCGGAAACGACCAGGTCAATTCGTGGCGGTGGATTCATTCCCTCCAAGAGCCGCCGTGCCCTTGTTACCTCTTGCCGAACGTTGTCCACGTTGGGCGTCAGCAGCCGGCCAGGCCCGCCGCCCGTTCCCGGCGGCACGACAAATTCCGGTCCTCGCGCCGCCTCGATCACCAGCCGTCGCGGGGCGATCATGCTGGCCAACTCCGCATCGCCGAATTGCTCCAGCAGGCCGAAGACATTTCGGTCCAGCGGCTCCTGCCAGAGGTTTTGCCGAGAATCGAAATACGCGCTCACGCAAACGGCGGTAATACGCCGGTCCAACGCTCCGGCATAAAGGGCCAGCATTCCGCCCTCGCCCCAGCCCATCACGCCGATCGGTTTGCCGTCGGGCAGCTCGAAATCTCGCTGCTTACTGAACCAATCGACGCCGGCCAGTACCTTCTGCACTTCGTAGCCGATCACGTGCCGCCCTAACTCGTAGGCAGAGCGGTAAAGGAACTCGCGACTGCTAAGCTTGCCGTGCTTATTGCGGCTGATAAGCGTGGGAACCAAAACGATGCAACCATTTTCGGCCAAGCGGCGGGCGAACTGCGACTCGGGGGCGATGCCCGGCGCAATCCCTACGAGCATTTCGGGCAACTGGTCGGCGTCGGGGATGGCAATCACGGCGGCCCGCGGGGCTGCCTCGGGGATCAGCAACAAGCCCTCGCCGTGCATATCGCCAATGACGGGCCAGCGGACCGCGACGATCCGGTATCCGTCGCCGCGCCCGATGATCAGCCCGGCGGCCACCTTGCTGATCACGTCGGGCGAATCGAACGCCACACGGGCATCGCGCACTCCCAAGATGTGCTCCAACCGCTTGCGATTCGGCTCGATCGAGGCGTCGTAAGCCTCGGCCGACGATTTGTCACGGTGCCAGAATGCGGCCCGCCGTTGGATCGATTCCTCGGTCTCGGCCAACAGAAAGCGATCCACACCGTCGACCATGCGCGAGGCGATGTCGCCCGTCCAGGTCAACGGCTGCGTGCCGGGCAACATGGGCGGAGCGCTCGCCCCTGCGGCCGCAGGCTCCGCCGCGTAACACGTTCCGCCGGCCAAACAACCGGCAATCCAGAGGACCACTACCGCGTGAGAGGATAAGCCAGATCGCATGATTTGCCTCCGATGATTACTGATACTGAAAACGCCACCGCCGGGCCTGTCCCGGTGGAACGTCCACGGTCTAAGCATTTTTCATCTATCGCCCCGACTCCTGGCGAGGAATGATCCAGCAGGAATCGTGTCTGGTCATGCCGATGTGCGCGTAATACGTCTGTGCCTTGGGGGCCGCCAACAAAATCAGCATCGTGGCCAACCCCGCGGCTTCGTGGGTGCGGCGAACCAGTTCACGCCCAACGCCCTGTCGCTGAAAGGCTTCGTCCACGGCCAGATCGGACAGATAAGTGCAAAAGCTGAAATCGGAAATTGCCCGCGAAACGCCCACGAGCCGCCCGTCCTGGCGGGCAGTGACAACAATGTCGGCGCGGGCGAGCATTTGCGCGATCGTCTCGCGGTCTGAAACCGGGCGACGTTGCGCGAGGGTGGAGCGTTCCAACACGTCGATGAACTCGGCGACGCTCAGGTCAGGCTCGATCCGGTATTCGATCATTCAGGCCCCTCAGTCCAAATCCGGCAGTGGTTTCCGTTGATTTTAGCTCAAGCCGAACGTTGTGGAAAGGGCGGGAGCGAAGCGGGGCTGAGCCAGAATACCTACGAGCAAAGGCTTGGCCTTGACCGTCCGGCATGGTATTCTGGCCAATGCCTCGCCCGCGTGCGTATCGGTTCCCCCGACGCGGTATTTTCCCGCTGCCAGCCGCCGCACCGGGCGGCCAGTTTTCTATTGGAGCAGTAATCGATGAAAGCAGTGTCATTCCCAAAACTCTGGGCCCTACCCCTCGCGATGCTGGTCCCAATGGCCACCTGTACGCCCTCCTTAGTCGCCTCTTTAGCCGAAGAAGCCGTCGTCAGCTATCCGGCCCCGCAGGGCGAAAAGGCCTCGCAGGACTACCAGGTCGAAGCCGACGGCAAACAGGTCTTCGTCTACACGGCCCCCGTCTTGCACGGCGGGCCAGCCTCGTTCGCCTCTTTCGACCTTCGCGGTCCGGTCCGCGTTACGGTCACTGTCGCGCAGAAGATCGAAGCCCTCACCATCCGTCCCGCGTCGGCCGGCATCACACCGAGCATTTCCAAGAATCAAGTTTCCTTCATGCTTGCCAAGCCGGCGAACCTGAGTATCGAGCTGAACCGCAACGGCGAGCGGCCGCTGCACCTTTTTGCCAATCCGCCGGAGACTGATCGGCCCGATCCGGCCAGCAAGGACGTGATCTACTTCGGTCCGGGCGTACACGAAGTGACCACGCTCCGTCCCAAGAGCGGCCAGAGCATCTACCTGGCCGGGGGCGCGGTCTTACGGGCGAAGATCGCGGCGGGCGAGAAGCCGATCCAAGAGAAGAACTGGCGGGGGAACAAGGTCTACCAGACACTGATCGAGACGGCCGGCGTCAAGGGCGTGAAGGTCTGCGGCCGGGGGATTCTCGACCTGGGAACGCTGCCTTGGCACGCGCGGACCGCCATATGGTTTGGCAATTCCGAGGACATTCTCGTCGAGGGAATCGTGATTCTCGATGCGCCGGCGTGGGTCGTGGCGATGCACAATTCCAAGCATGTCGTGGTCCGCAACGTGAAGGAAATCTGCGCGCGTGAAAACAGCGACGGGGTCGATATCTGCAACAGCCAGGACGTCCTGGTGGAAGATTGCTTCCTGCGCAACAATGACGACGAGGTTTGCGTCAAGACTACGTCGCCGCCGCCGGCCAGCGAGTCGAAGAACATCGTCGTCCGCCGCGTCGTGGTCTGGAACGATCGCGCGCGGGGACTGGGCATCACCTCCGAGACGCGCGCCAACATCGCGCACGTCCTCTTCCAGGACTGCGACGTCATCCACGACTTTTCGGCCGGTGGCGACTGCGCCGCGCTGGCCGTGCTCGTCTCCGACTCGGGGACCATGAGCGATATCCGCTTCGAGAATATCCGCTGCGAGGACGTGCGGAACACGCTCGTGAATTGTTGGATTGGCGCTGACATGTGGGGACACGACAAGACCCGCGGACACGTCAAGGGCGTGACGTTCAAAGATATCCGGGTGACCGGGAGCACATTCCCCGTTTCCAAGCTGGCGGGCTTCGACGAAGCCCACTTGGTGGAAGACGTGACCTTCGAGAATCTGCTGATTCAGGGAACGCTGATCGGCGATGCCCAGGCGGCCAGGTTGCAAGTCGGCGCGCACGTGCGCCGGGTCAAGTTTCTGCCATAAGAGCGTTCGGAAGAAATGAACGGGGTGGCTGGGGCATAGCGCAGCGGTGCCCCAGGCGCGTGACTGGGACACCGCTGCGCTATGCCCCAGCCACCCTCGACAACGCAGCACTTCGTGATTTCTTCCAGACGCTCTAACGGCTTTTCCGGGCTTGCGTACAGGCCGTAGGGTTAGCGCGAAACCGACGCTTCCAAGAGCAAGACCCAGTCGCCGTCGCCGTCGTGGTTCTTGCCGGGCGGCGTGAATTGCCGCGTGCCGCTGTTGGCCAGCGGTGCGGCGGCAATGGGGATATAATCGCCGTTGGTCGGGTCGAACCATTTGGCCGTAGCGGGCGATTTCAAACTCGCCATGTTGACCGTGATCGTCCGCACTGTCGGCATATAAGCGATCACCAAAGCGCCGTCGGGCGTTGCGGCGGCCGTGAGATAATCGCTCTGGCTGACGCGCGTCGATTGATCGCCCCTCTTGCCCAAGCCGGCGGTAACGACCGCATGGGCCTGATCCGGCCTTAGATCGTGCCACGGCAGGCGGGCGAAGAAGTTCTTCCAGTGCGTGAACTGGGCGGCCCCGGGCGTATCGAGGTTCTTCTCCCAGCCGGGCTTGAAGGTCCAGGTGAAGGCGTTGCCGTAGAACTGCCCCGAGCCGCCGCAGAGCATGGTCCAATAGGCCTGGCGGCGGAGCACGGAAGGAGTTCCAAAATCGGTCGGCGACCCGACTTGTTCCAAGTCATAATGGGCCTCGCCCAGAAAGGCCGGCAGGGCGGGCGCGGCGTTGTAGCACTCCAGCATTTGGGCATAGGTGGCCGCGTAGGTATATGCCAGGTTGAGCGAGATGATCGGCCTCCAGGTTGGATCTTGCGTGGAAGGGTCAAGCATCAACTCGACCGTCTGTAGGTGCCCCGGGTCTTCGGACTTGATGCCCTTGGCCACGGCCTGGACCAATCCGCCGTCGCCCGGCCCATTCTTCCAGAAACTGAAATCATTGCCGTGCAGCCAGACAACGTTGGGAAAGTCCTTGTATCGGCTGCCGAGATATTTCCCATAGGCGGCACAGGCGGCCAGGCCATTGTTGCGCAGCGTCGGCAGCCAGTTGATCGTTTCCATGGGGTCCAGGAAGACCACAATGCCGTGCTTCTCGGCAAGCCGGATCATGCAATCGAGACGGGCAAAGTAAGCCGCATTGGGCTTGGTGATGTCGTAATGCGCGTAGTCCGCCCCGCCAGGAATGTATGCGGTGAAGGGCCGAATGCCGTCGAAGGTGCTCGCGTCGTTGTGGCTGGCCGGATAGCAGGGAGTCGCCGAAACGACGTTCATCCAGCCCACCGAGTTGAATCCATGGGACTGGCGGTTGGCGAAGTAGCGGTCGGCTTGCTCCTCGCTCAGGTTTGAGACCAACGCTTGCGGGGAATCGCCGGCAATCAGGAAGGGGACGTTGTTCCGATCAACCAGGTAGCGTCGGTTCGCGCTGACCTTGAGCGGGTAGGCCGGCATCGCCCCGCTCGCCCCCTTCTCGATTGCCGTCGCCGTAAATCGCTTGAAACCGAAGTCGGTGTTCGTGCCGACGCCTCGCCCATTCCTGCAGGCCAGGAACTGGCCAATACCCGGGTTGCCCGTCTTGAAGGTGTCATCGACCGCCTGCGCCTTCTTGGTACCGTTGATGTAGACGGTAATGGCGTTGCCGATGATCGACGCCTTGAGGATGTCGCCGTTTTTGAGTCCGTATTCTCGACCGTGCATTCGGGCAAGGTACGTGAACTTTCCTAACGGGCCGTCCCAGCGGACGATCTCCACGTACGAGGAACTGTCGTTTGCGCACTTGGCGAAGCACTCATATCCGGTCGTGTTATGGGGTGCGCTGGTGAATCGCAGCAGGACCTCCAATTCCTGAATGTAGCCGGAACTCGGTTTGGCGATGTAGGCTTCTCCCCAGGCCTCCTGGTCGGGCGGAAACCCGGAGAGCACCGCGTAGGAGTCGTCGTACTGGAACTTACCGGTTCCGCTGCCGCCCTGCGTCGAATAGGCAATCCCCTGGCCTTTGCGGATGTTCGTCCAGTCCAGCCCGTTGTTCGACCATTTTCCACGTTCGGACAAAGGACTTTCGGTGCCGTCGAAGGTCGTGCTGTAGGTCTGGCATGTGCCGACAGAAGGTACTATCAGCCACGCCACCAGGAGGACGGTCAGTACGGGCCGGCGAAATCGTGCGATTGCATCTCTTGCGCAGCCCGAGGATGATTGTGTCACTTGCGTTCGAAAGCTGAGTGCCATTGGCGGTTTCCTTCTCATGGAGACTTGGTTTTTGTGCGGGTCCCTACCGAGAATAGCCTATCATGGAACCTGCCCGTCCGCCATAATCATGTAGGATAGGTTTTTAACCTGTCGCGACAGATTGTAAATCTATCCTACAGGCATTTCCTGCGGCCTGCCTTCTTGCCAAGACCCCGCGGTAGCGGTTACATTACTTGAATGGCCACTGAAGCAGTAAACACACGCGACGCGATTTGGAGCCGTCTGCAAGCCGATCCTGCCTGCGACGTGCTGATCCTGGGCGGCGGCGTGAACGGCGCGGGGCTGTTGCGCGACCTAGCCTTGCAACAGGTGCGCTGCGTGTTGGTGGACAGGGACGATTACGCCGCGGGCGCCAGCTCGAAGTCCTCACGCATGATCCACGGCGGCCTGCGCTACCTGGAGAACGCCGAATTCAAACTCGTGCGGGAGTCGGTCCACGAGCGCAACCTGCTCTTGAAGCAGGCCCCGCACTATGTCGGCCCGCTGCGGACCACAATCCCGATCGTTTCCTGGCTGGCCGGCCTGATCAAATCGCCCCTGATTTTCTTGGGATTGCCGGTGACTCCCGGCGGACGGGGCGCGCTGGTCGTCAAACTGGGGCTGTGTTTCTACGACTGGTTCACGGGCAAGGACCGCCAGACGCCGCGACACTTCTTTCTTTCCCGGGCCAAGTCCTTGGCGGAGATCCCGGGTCTGAAACCTGGGATCGTCTGCACGGCCACTTATTGGGACGCGTGGATCAGCCAGCCCGAGCGGCTTTGCATGGACATGGCCCGTGAGGCCTGCCGGGCGATGCCGGCCTGCGCGGCGCTGAACTACGTGACGGTGGAGAAGGCCGATCGCGACCACGTTCTACTCCGCGACACGGCCAGCGGCCAGACGCTGGCCCTGCGTCCCAAGCTCGTCGTGAATGCCACCGGGGCCTGGATCGATCTGGCCAACGCCCGCTTGGGGGCGGAGACGCACTTCATGGGCGGCACCAAGGGTTCGCACCTGGTGATCGACAACCGGGCCCTGTACGACGCCCTGGGCGACCGCATGGTATACTACGAGCACGCCGACGGCCGCATCTGCATCACCTTTCGCTTCATGGACAAGGTGATCATGGGTTCGACCGATATCCGCGTGTCGAATCCCGACGATGCAGCGTGCGACGATGCGGAGCGGGACTACATGCTGGCGAGCCTGCAGGGCGTGTTCCCCGACTTGAAACTCTCGCCCAGCGATATCGTCCACGTCTTCTGCGGAGTCCGCCCGCTGCCAGCCTCCGGACTGGATTTTACGGGCCGAGTGCCGCGCGCCCACCACCTGGCGCTCACGGAAGCGGACGACGCCAGGGGGTTCCCCATCTACAGCATGATCGGCGGCAAGCTGACGACCTTCCGGGCTTTTGCCGAGCAGACGGCCGACAAGCTATTGGCCCGCCTCGGCAAGCCCCGCCTGGTATCCACGCGTGAAAAACACTATCCCGGGGCCGAGGGATATCCGCAGGACGAAGCGGCGAAGCGGCAATGGATCGCACGCGTGGCCGCTGCCAGCGGGATTGAGCCCCGACGCGTCGCCGCGCTATTGGCACGCTATGGCACAGAGGCAGAACGATTGGCCCAGCCGCGTGAGCCGCAGTGGCACGCGCCGCTTATGTCGCTGCCCGATTACACGCTGGGCGAGATCCGCATGATTGCCGAGAACGAACAAGTGTTGCACCTCTCGGACTTGGTGCGGCGGCGGAGCGTCATTACGCTGCTGGGCCAGGCGACGGAGCCTGCACTGGCCGAATTGGCCACGATCGTCGGCAAGGTGCTCGGCTGGGACGAGGCCCTCCAGAACGAGGAAATCGCCCTGGCCTTGAGCGAGGCCCGGGGGCGGAAGTAGGTCCCTTCTGCCGGAAGGGACTAATCGACCCTTACCCGACACTTGCCGGCGATTATTTCCCCAGCAGTTCATCGACCGCGGCGCCGATGTCGGCGCGGGCCATGAACGTTTCGCCTACGAGCATGGCGTCGACGCCGGCGCGCTCGAGCAGTTCCACGTCGGCCCGCCGACGGATGCCGCTCTCGCCCACCACGCGATGCCCGGACGGGACCTCACGGCGGAGTCGGATGGTGTGTTCCAGATCGACGTGGAATGTCCGCAGGTCGCGGTTGTTGATGCCGATCAAGCGTGCCCCAACAGCCAGTACCCTTGGAAGATTGGCCGGTTCGTAGAGTTCCACGAGCGGCGTCATGTGCAGCGCCACAATGGCCTCGTGTAGGGTGCGAAGCTGCACGTCATCGAGGCATTCGGCGATCAGCAGCACGGCGTCGGCCCCGGCGGCCCGGGCCTCGATCACCTGGTAGGGGTCAATGATGAAATCCTTCCGCAGGACCGGCAGACTCACGGCCGCGCGGACCTCGCGCAAGTAGTCCAGGCTGCCCTGGAAATAGGGCCCATCGGTCAGCACGCTGATACATGCCGCCCCGTGCCGCTGGTAGGTGCGGGCGATCTCCACGGGCTGGAAATCGGCCCGGATCACGCCTTTGGAAGGGCTGGCCTTCTTCACTTCGGCAATCAGGCGGATTGCACCCCCGCCGTCCAGGGCCGCAAAGAAGTCGCGAACCGGCGGGGCAGCGGAGAGCGCCTCGCAAAGCTGCTCTTGGGGCAGCCGCAGCTTGGCCGAGGCCACTTCTCGCAGTTTGTCGGCAACGATTTTGTCAAGGATCGTGGACATGGCAGATAACCCTTCTCATGGTGATACTTCATTCGCGGCTATTGGTCAACCCCCCATCCACGGGATTGCCCACGTCAGAATCCGTTCGATGATTGTTGCAATGGGCGCTCGCCTCGTGCAGAATAAAACACCATGAGTTGCCCGGTGCGCCAGTCGCCCGTCGGCACACAGAGTGTGCCGGATACATTTGAGAACCCCGCCATGTCAATCCCCCTCCCGCGATTTTCCTTGATCAGGTTCGTTTTCCTGCTCGTTCCCCTATTCTTCGTCCCAGCCGTCGAGGCCCAGGAAAAGAGCATCAATCCGGGGATCAATGCGCCTTATGAAAAGGACCCGGATGCGAAGAAGTTCGTCGGCTCGTTCGAAGTCGAGGGCCGGGAGGCATTCCACTTCCGCAAAGAGATCGTGACCGCTTGCCGCCTCACGCCCGGCATGTCGGTGGCCGACGTCGGCGCGGGCACGGGGCTGTTCACGCGCTTGTTTGCCGCTGAGGTGGGGCCGGGCGGAACGGTCTATGCGGCCGACATCGCCGCCAACTTTCTCAAGCACATTGAGACGACCTGCAAGGAGATGGGGATCAAGAACGTCAAGACGGTGCTCAGCAAAGTTGATTCTAGCGAACTGCCGCCAGGGTCGGTCGACGTGGTTTTCCTCTGCGACGCGTACCACCACTTCGAGTTTCCGCAGAAGACGATGGCCACGCTCTACGCCGCCCTGAAGCCGGGCGGCCGGCTGGTGATGGTCGATTACCGCCGCGAGAAGGGCAAGACCCCGGATTGGTGTTTCAAGCACGTGCGCGCCGGGCAGGAAGTTTTCTGCCGCGAGATCGAAGCCGCCGGATTCAGGCTCCAAGGTGAGGAGAAGTTTCTCAAGGACAACTACATGGTCTGGTTCCAGCGAGTCGAGCGAACGATGAATGCCGCGAAACCACCGCTGGGCTACAGCCGCGACATCCGCCCCATCCTGGCCGAGTCGTGCTTTACCTGTCACGGGGCGGACGCCACGCAGCGAAAGGCCGATTTGCGCCTGGATCTGCGGCAAAGCGCGATCAAGGAGGCGGTCGTGCCCGGCAAGGCGGCCGAGAGTCCGCTCGTGGAACGCATCACCAGCAACGATCGCGACGAGCAGATGCCGCCGCCGGTCTCGAAAAAGCCGCGACTGCCGCCGGCGGCCGTGGCCAAGATCCGCCAATGGATCGACGAAGGGGCAAAGTACGAGTCGCATTGGGCCTTCACGCCGCCCACGCGGCCACCCTTGCCCAAGCTCCCGGAGAATTATGCCACGAACTGGGTACGCAATCCGATCGACCATTTCATCGCCGCAGCGTACGCGCAGCAGGAACTGCGACCGTCGCCCGACGCCGCTCCTCGCACGCTGCTGCGCCGCTTGCGTTTCGATCTGACCGGCCTGCCACCTTCGTCCGAAGAGGCCGACGCCTTTGCCGGCGATTCTTCCTCGGGCGCGTACGAGAGAACCGTCGATCGGCTGTTGGCGTTGCCGCAGTTTGGCGAGCGCATGGCCATGTACTGGCTCGACGTGGTCCGCTACGCCGACAGCGGCGGCTACCACAGCGACAACGAGCGCTCCGTCTGGCTGTTCCGCGATTACGTGATTCAGGCCTTCAACGACAACAAGCCGTTCGATCGCTTCACGGAAGAGCAGTTGGCCGGCGACCTGCTGCCCGCCGCCACGCTCCAGCAGAAGATCGCTTCCGGCTACAATCGGCTGCTGCAAACGACCGAGGAGGGCGGCGCCCAGGCCAAGGAATATACGGCCAAGTACGCGGCCGACCGCGTGCGCAACACGGCCGCCGCGTGGCTGGGCACGACGATGATGTGTTGCCAGTGCCACGACCACAAGTACGATCCTTTCACGACGAAGGACTTTTATAGCTTGGGCGCCTTCTTTGCTGATGTCCGCGAGGAACCGATCAGCCGGCAGGTGCAGACGCCCATGCCCTCACCGGAACAGGAAACGCGGCTCAAGCAACTCGATGCGGAGATTGCGGCCACTGAGAAGGAATTGGCCGCAAAGCCGACAGAGCACAAGGCGGACCCTGCGGCCAAAAAACGGCTGGAAGACTTAAAGCGACAGAAGGCCCAACTTCAGGGCGAGATCCCCACGACACTTATCACCCAGGCCGTGCCGCCGCGGACGATGCGGATCCTCCCTCGCGGCAACTGGCAGGACGACTCCGGCCCCGTGGTCGAGCCGGCCATTCCGGAGTCGCTCGGCAAGATCGACGTCAAGGGCCGCCCGGCCACGCGGCTCGATCTGGCCCACTGGATCGTCTCACGCGACAATCCGCTGGTGGCCAGGGTGCTGGTCAACCGGCTCTGGAAGCTCCTTTTCGGCCAGGGCTTGGTGCGGACCTGCGACGACCTGGGCACGCAAGGCGCGTTGCCCTCGCACCCGGAGTTGCTGGATTGGCTGGCTGTCGAGTTGATCGATAGCGGCTGGAACGTGAAGCACGTGATGAAACTGATGGTCATGTCGCGAGCGTATCAACAAACCTCGCGAAGCAGCGCCGAGTTGGATCGCCGCGATCCCACGAACCGCTGGCTTGCCCGGCAGGGCCGCTTCCGCCTCGACGCCGAAACGGTCCGCGACAACGCCTTGGCCGTCAGCGGACTGCTCTCGCCGCGGATCGGCGGCCCGACCGCCAAGCCTTATCAGCCAGCCGGCTACTGGGACTACCTCAACTTCCCCCAACGGCAATGGCAAGACGACCACGGCGAGAACCAGTATCGCCGGGGGCTGTATACGTTCTGGCAGCGGACCTTCCTGCATCCCAGCCTGTTGGCCTTCGACGCCTCGACTCGCGAAGAATGCACGGTCGATCGGCCCAGATCGAACACGCCGCTACAGGCCCTGGCGCTATTGAACGACCCGACCTATGTGGAGGCCTCCAAGGTCTTCGCCGGGCGGATCGTGCGCGACGGGGGCCACACGGACGTCGAACGATTGCGATACGCCTATCGCCGCGCGTTGCAACGCGAGCCGACAGCGGCGGAAGCCGATTTGCTCGCGCGGATTTATCATCAGCACCTGGCCCAATACCAGGCCGATCAGGCGGCTGCCGTCGCGTTGTTGAAAGTGGGCGACGCCAAGGCGGCTGAAGGCGTTCCGCCAGCCGAACTGGCGGCTTGGACTTCAGTTGCCCGAGTCGTGCTCAACCTGCACGAATCAATTACTCGCGATTGAGAGCGAGAAGAGAAATGACAGAAATATGATTGACAGAAAAATGGTGGGGGAAGTTGGCGGCCTTTCTGCGAAACCGCTATATTTCTGTCAATCATTTTTCTGTCTTGAAAAGAGAGGGTAAGAAGTGGCAAACATCTCGGATTTGATGGGACCATTTTGCACGCGCAGGGCTTTCTTGGGAAGGGCTTCGGCCGGGCTGGGGACGATGGCGCTAGCATCGCTGTTGAACCCTGCCGGGACAATGGCGAGTGAAGCGCGAGCGTTGGCCAGCCGCGGCATGGTCAATCCCTTGCACTTTCCGGCCAAGGCGAAGTGCGTGATATGGCTCTACCAGTCGGGCGGCCCCACGCACCTGGAGACCTTCGACAACAAGCCGCAATTGGCCAAACTCCACGGCCAGCCGATGCCCGATTCGTTCACCAAGGGACAGCCCATCGCCCAGCTTCAAGGGGCCAAGCTGAACTGTTTCGGACCCCAGTTCGGATTCAAGCGGTTCGGCAAGTCGGGGCAGGAGATTTGCGAGATCTTTCCTCATCTAGGCTCGATCGCCGATGAGATGTGCATCATCCGCTCAATGAGGACCGAGGCCATCAATCACGACCCGGCCCACACCTTCATGAATACCGGCTCGACCATCTCCGGCCGGCCGGCAGCCGGGTCATGGACGATTTACGGGCTGGGCAGCGAGAATCAGGACCTGCCCGGCTTCGTCGTGCTGACCTCGACCGGTCGGGGCGGACAGGCCCAGCCCATCTCGTCGCGGATGTGGCACAGCGGATTCCTTCCCAGCCGCTACCAGGGCGTGAAGTTTCAGTCGCGGGGCGATGCCGTGTATTACCTCAGCAGCCCACCGGGCGTCACGCCGCAGCGGCAGAAGGAGACGATCGATACGATCGACGCCCTCAACCGTTTGCGGCAGGAGGCGGTCGACGATCCGGAAATCGCCACGCGGATCGCCCAGTACGAGTTGGCCTTCCGCATGCAGACCAGCGTGCCGGAGCTGATGAACCTGTCCAACGAGCCCAAGCACGTGCTGGAGATGTATGGCACGACGGGCAACGACGGTTCGTTCGCGGCCAACTGCCTGCTGGCGCGGCGGATGGCCGAGCGGGGCGTGCGCTTCATCCAGGTCTACCATCGCGACTGGGACATGCACGGCGACCTGAAGCGCGACATGCCGATCAACGCCGGGGAAACCGACCGAGCCTCGGCTGCGCTGGTCAAGGACCTCAAGCAGCGAGGGCTGTTGGCCGACACGCTCGTACTCTGGGGCGGCGAGTTCGGCCGCACGCCCATGAACCAGGGCACAGGCCGCGACCATCACATTAAGGGCTTTTCCATCTGGATGGCCGGCGGCGGCATCAAGCCGGGCATCACCTACGGCGAGACCGACGAGTTGGGCTACTACGCCGTGAAGGACGTGGTAGAGGTCCACGATCTACACGCCACGATGCTTCGCCTCTTGGGCATCGATCACCTGCGCATGACCTACCGATATCTGGGCCGCGATTTCCGCCTGACCGACGTGGCGGGCAAGGTGGTCGAGGGGATTCTGGCTTGAGAGCGTCTGCAAGAAATGGCAGCGTGCTGCGCTGTGGAGGGTGGCTGGGACATACGGGCACCATGAGTACATGGTGCCCGTATGTCCCAGCCACCCCGCTCATTTCTTCCGAACGCTCTAAGGGCCTTGTCGGAATGTAATTGCCGGAACTGCGCTGCGCTTGTTCCGGCCTACGGGGAAAGTTGCAACCGCTTTGACACCAACTGTTTGCGCAGCTCTCCCCGCCTTCGCCGACTGCCCGTTTTATCGTCACTTCCGGCAAAATCGAAAGAATTCTTCCTTCCGGCACAATCGGCAAACCGAAACCTATATTCAGGCATTGCTCGAACTCGAACATTGCCCGGGCCGACGGCGGCTTGACAGCCGCGCCGCGCTCCCTAGCCCGCCGCAACGGTGGCCCCCCGCCTTGGGCCAATGAACCGCTGGGCTGTCTTCACCGCAGGAATACGATACGAAGGAGGGTAAAATGCGACAATTCATGATGTTTACGCTCGTCGCTGTGGCGGCGAGTCTCGTGCCCACAATGGTCCGGGCCGACGGTTCCAACCAGGAATCGGCACAACGGATCAGCGACCGCATCTCCAGCAGCGGCCAGTTGTCCGCCGGCGAGAAAGTCGCCGTCCGCTACCTGAACGGCACGGTCTGGCTGCAAGGCCACGTGCGCGACCAGGAGGCGGTAGACAAGACCGTGGCTGCCGTCTTTGGAACCGAGGGTGTTGTCATCAACCAGGTTATCCGTGACGAGTTGACCTGCGGCAGCGCGAAGCCTGCCGGCGCGCCTGCTTCCGTGGCGGTGACAGCCGTCGCGAACCCGCTGCGCGGGTCGGCAGGCGACGTCAATCATGCACAGGCCTTGCCGGCATCGTTCAATCCGTCGCATGCCGCGCTGCCGGTGGCGATGATGCAGCCCGTCCCCGTTCCCGCTCCGGTTCCCACTCCCCTTCCCCCGGTTCCGGCGCCCACGAAGCTGCCGGCGGCGGATTCGACGAGCGGTGTTCCGGGCGCTCCCTTGCCGATGTATGCCCCGGGCGCGGCCGCAGGCGGACCAGCGCCGGTGCGTTACGATCGTCCGGCTATGCCTTGCTACGCCTGGCCGAGCTATGCGGCCTATCCGAACTATGCCGCCGTGACCTATCCCAAGCAGTACTCGCCCACCGCCTGGCCCTATATCGGTCCTTTCTATCCCTATCCGCAGGTTCCCTTGGGCTGGCGGAAAGTGAGTCTGGAATGGGATGACGGTTGGTGGTGGCTGGACTTCAAAGACAAGCCTCGCTGCTGCTGGTGGCGGTAACCGCTGCGGGGATTCCAAGACTAGGGCGTCACCCTCGGGAATCCCCTCCTAGGCGAAGACATTTCAGGCCCCGTGCCGAAACGTTCGGCATGGGGTTTTTTCGTTTAGCCACCGCTATCCGGTGGCGAGACGACACAATTATCGGCCTTGTTACCGTAGTAGCAATGCACCTTAGGGTCAATCGCATAGTTGATCAGGTGGCCCGATCCATCGCACATGCATGCATTGAAGCCGTTCACGTGGGCGCTGCCAAATGCGCGGCTGTTTGTCAGACCACGCCGGTCCTGCATGGGAGGTTGAAAATTAAACGTAGAACCACTGATGTAGCCGGTGTAGCGGGTGATGTCCTGGCTGTCGCCAGAAAGCAAGGTATGGCTATCGCCTGGGTCCTTGCCGGAACGATACTCTGAGGGTTCGAGGTATTTCTCTGCAGCCAGGTAAGTTACGGCCGCGCCGTCGCGAATATCGGCCGTCGAGGTCATCATCATCGCGGCAATAATTCCCGTGGGACCGCTTTGATTCTGATTGATTCCCGTGGGGTTCATTTGCATTACCTGGATATTGTACTGCTGAAGCGTGCCTGCCGTGAGCAACGCTCCCGTCGCCGAGCCTGCCGACGGCCCGCAAGAGGCAGTGCCCCCGCAGGGGCTGGACCAGATCCCCAAAAGCTCGGGAGTAGCTTGGGTGTCGCCGCCGTTAGCCGCATAATCGGACTTGGCAGCCATCATGCTCGGAGTGCCGCTTGATGGTGTGTAGTTCGCGGGCGTCCCTGCGGTGAAGGGATAAAGGCCGGAGGCACGTCGGGTCGGACAGAGAAAGCCACTTACAGGGGTGGTGAGGCGCGTTGCATTCGCGGAAATTTTCGCGGGCGATGCGGGGCTGACGGCGGCGGGGTCGATGCCCATACCCATGTCGTGCAAGTTCTGCATTTCCAAGTAGCCCAAAATATTATAAATCCACCCACCCGGCTGGGCCAGACCAGTTCCCCGGTCGGGATCGCCAATCCAGCCCCAGCCCCAGCCGCCCGTCGGAAATGTGCCGTGCTCCGACTCGTGGTGTTGCAGGGCTACGCCAATCTGCTTGAGATTGTTGGCGCACTGGGCGATTCGGGCCGATTCCCGGGCGTGTTGCACCGCCGGCAAGAGCAGGCCGATGAGGATGCCGATGATGGCAATTACCACCAGCAATTCCACGAGGGTAAAAGCGTGCTGCCGACGATCGGGCTTGCGGTGGGCCGTACCCTTGGCCCCAAGCCTGGTATGACCCCGGGATGGAAGATCCTCGCAGTAACCCGAAGCGTAAGCGAGGATACGCCGCTCACGCTTCGCGTTACCGTTGATCAACTTTCTCGCCAGGGTAATATGGCGGGCTAAGTCGTTGGCCGCCTTGTACTTCGGATCGCACAATCGGGCAAGTCGCCCTGTCCGGGGTGTAGTTGCTGATGGACCCATAGGAGAACTCCGCCAAAAAATAGATGCCTCTTGTCCTGTTTCGAAAATCGACGCTGGAAGGCGCGAACCAACCCGATACAAGTTTCGCTGGTTTTGCGCATGGTGTCAAGTCACGGTCCGTAATCAAGAGAGTGCAAAGTCCGGCAGACAGCCCTCCGTAGCGCGGAATTCATTCCGTTTTGCCCTAAGAAGGGCAAGGCCACGGAATAAATTCCGTGCTACGAAGGACTTTGCAGTTCTCCCAGGTCCGCAATGAAGATCCTTGCTCATGGGGATGTGGGATGCTAGACTAAGGCATCATTGATCCGCCAGCGAGCATCGGCGAACGTACGCAGGACTCCGCTGACGGTCCCATCCTGAAAGGTACTGACCCATGTTGCGATGCAGTTTTCTCGGCGGTCTCCTCTTGGCGATCGCGGCTAGCCCGTTGTTTGCCCAGCCCTTTGGCGGTGGAGGTCCCGGCGGTCTTGGCGCCATGCGCATGCCCGCCAGCCTGTTATTGATGATGCCCGAAGTCCGGAAGGAACTCAATGTCACTGATGCACAACAGACACAAATGGATGAGATTCGCACCGAGGCGACGAAGGACTTTCAGTCGGCGATGTCGGGTTTCGACTTCCAAGCGTTGCGCGACATGAGCCAGGAAGAGCGAGACAAGAAGATCGCAGAATTTCGCACCAAAGGCGAGGAGTTGAGCAAGAAGATTGACGGCAAGGTGGAAAAGGTCCTCGACGAGAAGCAGATGAAGCGGCTGAAGCAGTTACAGATCCAGCGCGAGGGGGCTGCCGCATTGTCGCGTCCCGAGGTTGTCGCGAAACTCGCCTTGACCAGCGGCCAGCAGGACAGCATCAAGAAGATCGTCGACGGTGCCCGTACCGCGACCCGCGCCGCTTTCAACCGCGACGCTTCGCCCGAGGAGCGCCAAGCAGCCATGACGAAGATGCAGGAGTCGCGGGCAAAGACCCTTAAAGAGGCCCTGGCCGTCTTGAACGACGATCAATTGATGGACTGGACGGAGCTGACGGGCAAGGAGTTCAAGTTCCCGCAAGGCGGCATGGGGTTCGGAAACTTCGGCGGCCGCCGGGCAAATCCGCCCGCGAATCAGTAGTTAGATGCCCGCCTCGGGCGCCCGCGCTGGAACTGTCAAGTAGGTCTCTCTTGCCGAGAGAGACTAATGGGCTCTGCACCACTGGCGAATTCAGGGTTTTCCTCCAGGGCAACACACATTGGTCCTTTCCGGCAGAAAAGACCTACTTGATAGCCTTGCAAACCGTTGAAAACAAATCGCGGGCACTGGCGAAGGACCGCCAATGCCCGCGACTCAGGGGAGATGCATGCTTCCGAAGGGATTTGCTCGGGAGGTTGCAATTCGCGGCGTTCAGCCCTCGGGGCCTTCCAGGCTCAGGGCCAGTTTGCCCAGGGCCTCGGTCTCGATTTGCCGCACGCGCTCGCGCGTCAAATTAAGGGTCTCGCCAATTTCTTTCAACGTTCTCGGTTCGTGTCCGTCCAGCCCGAAGCGCATGCGCAGCACGGTGGCTTCGCGCGAGTCCATTGTTTCCAATTGTTGCAGAACGTGGACCATATTGTCGTTTTCGACCATCTCCGTATCGGGAGTGCGGACCCGCTCGTCTTGGATCATTTCGCCCAGCGACCAGCCGGCATCGGCCTGGTCGGTCTGGGGCGTGAGGTTGTAGATGCGGATGGCCTTCTTGATGATCGGCAGTTTCTTGCGTGGCAGGCCGAGCACGCGGGCTATCTCTTCCGGCGTGGGCGTGCGGCCCAATTCTTCGGCCAGGCGGTTGGTGGCCCGCCGCCACTTGGAGAGCAGTTCGACCATGTAGGCGGGAATACGGATGGTCTTGGCGGTATTGATCAGCGCCCGCTTGATCGACTGCTTGATCCAGTAGCTGGCGTAGGTCGAGAAACGCGTGCCCACGCCCGGGTCGAAGCCTTCCACGGCGCGGAGCAGGCCCAGGTTTCCTTCTTCGATGAGGTCCTGCAGGCCGAGTCCCTTGCCGGTATAGCCGCGGGCGATGTTGACCACCAGGCGCAAGTTGGCGCGGACCATGCGGTCGCGGGCCTGCACGTCGCCACCGCCGATGGCCACGGCCAACTCGTGCTCGTCGTCGGCCGACAACAGCGAGGTTTCGTTGATCTCCCGCAAATAGGTTTCCAAGGGAGACTGCACAGAGGCAAGTGGGCGGCGGCGGGTCTTCGGCATGGCGGCAGTTTCTACGCAGGATGGGGCAAGCGCTGGACAGAAAGCTCATCGACGATGCGGAAGGGGTTTCTGCAAGGAAGCGGAAACTTGACGAACTAGAGGGAAAGTGAGCGTCGTCGCGAAGGTAACGAATAGAACGGCCCCGCCGGTCGTAACCGGCGGGGCCGCCGCAAAGTCCTAATAAACGATACCGTGCATTGCATTCCATCTGCTGCTGTGCCGTTGACCGGGCGATTCTCCCATGCGACAATGAACGTAGAGGGCGAATTGCGATCTGTATCGCTGGCAGGGATATATCTGTGGCTCGCCGAATTTTCTTTCTGGTCTGTTCCTTCTTGCTCGTCGCGCTCGCCCTGACGGATTGGTCGTCCGGCGTTCTGAGCCAGGAGTCGTGGCCGCCGGCAGAGGAAAGGGGCGACGTGTTGCCCACTCCCCCGGAGCAATCGGCCTGGTGGTCTCCGCCGCCGCCGAAACTGCCCGGGACGTTGGTCTCAGCCGCGGTGAATCTGTTTCAGCTCGGCTTGGCCGATCCTCGCGGTTGCGAGTACCGAGAGATGGAGGTGCTCGTGGGCGGTTACACGCCGGAGTGTAGAGATGCCGTTGTGAAAACGAATGGCTGGGTGATCCCTACCGTGCCGCAGCCGTCGCAACGTTTTGGCGTCTGCTGGAATGGTCTGGTCTATCCTCTGTTATCGATCGGCAAGACTGCTGACCTGCGGGCCGACACCTTGGCGGCCGCAAAGGCCCAACCACAGGACCTTACCGTCTGTAATCCCGGCGAGGCGTACGCGGTCTCCCATAAATCTCCCCTGCCGATCAAGGCTTGCCTGCTGTTGCGGTTGGGCGAGATCAATCTGGCAGAAAAACTCTGGGAGATCTGGACGAAGACACCTCCCGAGGACGTGGTGAGCGATAAGGATGCGGCGGCCGACCAGCAGGCCGACCAGCAGGCCGACGGGCGAGCCATTGAGCAAGCCAAGCAGCAACACCGAAGGGACCCGTACGTGGTGCTGGCCAATAACTGGGCACTAGCGATCTACGATCGCGCCAGAGCCGCCCATCTGCGGGGTGACGACCGCCTTGCCCTGGCTGCGGCCGAAATGCTGGTGAAGATTGGACCGGCAGTCAAGGCCGAGGCCCGGCGGCGGGGTTTTTCGCCAGCGGCGATGGAGGACACCATTCTCAACGGCAATATCGATGATTTGTCAATCGTGGCGGACCAGCGGCGGCGAGCCCGAGAGCGCAAAACGCAGACTGCGCCCGCCGTCCGCGCCGATGAGTATCGCGATCCGGCGAAGTTCTGGGCGAAGTTCCGCCAAGAACTCGATCAATGTCCGGACAAGGCACACCGGATCGCGTTCCTTATTCGCGAGCTCGAAGAGGTTTCTGCGCCGGGTGCGGGTTGCCTTGCCATGTGGGGAAACTCGTCAATGCAAGATACGATCCCATTGCTCTTGGCTGCCGAGGGCGACGAGGCCGTCGAACCACTGCTGGCCTGCCTGGAAAGAGACGACCGGCTGACCCGATGGCATCCTTATTCGTGTGTCGACCCCGTCGGCGTGCGGGTTCTCGCCAAGGTCGCACTCTCGCAGATGCTGGACTTGCCGCTGCCTGAAATCAAGGGCGATGCGGCGCAGACTGGCAATGTGGAGGCTAATCAAGAGACTCGGGAGGCCATCGCCGCACGAGTGCGTGCCTATTGGCAGCGGTACAAGGGCATGCCGGCCATGGAACGCTGGTACAACATTCTGGCCGATGACCGGGAACCCGGCCGTTGGCTTGCCGCGGCGCGGACCATCGTTCAATCGGATGGCGTGGCCGATCTAGGAGGCTTCGCCGTGCTTGAAGCTCGTGATGATTTCACGCCTTCCGATCGCCAAATGCGCGGCGAAATCCTGCGCAGAAAGGCCGCGCCCAGCGTGGCTGAATTGATGACCGGACGGGTGAAGGCGTTGAACGGACCGTTTGAAGAGTTCGCCGCCCGGCGCGGGAAGCTCGATAGAGAACTGGGAGAAAAGCAAAGAAAACTGGACGAACAGGCAAGAAAGCTGAAGGAGTTGCAAGAGGAGCTGAATAAACAGCCCCAGGAGGAGCGTCGCTACGAGGCGCTGAACAAGCGGTTGGAGCAACTGCAAGAGCGCCGAGAGGAACTGGAAAAAGAGCGGCAGGACCTGCAAGCGCAGCGCGACGAATCTGACTCGCATGAGAATTACTGGTGCACGGCATCCTTACAGGCCTGCAAAATGGCCTTGTGCCTGGCCCGTTGGGACCCAGCGGCGGCGCTGCCCGTCCTGCGCGAGCAGACTCGTCTAGCCATGGCGGCAACGGGCGAGAGCATCGACGACCGGCCCGTACCCGACTTTGCCCGTAATCTGGTCCAACTCCTACTTGCCCGGGCCGATGCAGGCGATCTGGACGCTCTGGATGAATACGCGGCTTGGATCCGCAGCATGAAGCGGATATCCATTCCGGGCTCTCCGCCGTCGTATCCGGCCGACAGCATCGAATGGATGCTCGCTCCGCTCTGGGAGCACGCAAATCACCCGTCGATTGCCGCGGCAACCGAGTGGCTCTTCAGCGCAAAGGAGTCGCCCTGGAACCCTCTTGTCGCCGCGCGGGAGACGCCCGAGGGCAGGGTTTCAGTGGCGGCGCTGCGCAGCCCGCTAATAACCTTGCCGGCGTTCCGCCGACATGTCGCCCGGCTGCTGGAAGACCGGCGCGAGGCCGGCCAAGTCAACGTCGTCGGCAATGAAGAGATTCACACCAGCGTGTGGGACGGTCAAGGTACGACGAGAACAACGATTCGCAACGATCCGCTTTGTCCTCCGCCCGGGACCAGGACGAACTTCCGTGTCTGCGATGCGTGCGCGTATGGTGTCTCGGGGCTTGCCGGCGCGCCGAAGTGCGAGTTGTTCTGGCCGGAGAAGGAGCGAGACCGGGCCGTGGATGCCTGCGCCGGCTTCCTTCGCCAGTATGGGCGTGCCTTCCGCCCTGTGCCCGAAAGGTATCGGTATGGCGACCTCCACGTGGAGTTAATGCTACCCATACGCGAACGTCCCGCGACGCCGGAAGACGTGCATCGCGGCGGGGCTGTTTTTTCCCTTGCCGGGCGGGGAGCGGTCCGCGTCTGCAAGATGCCCGGCCTGCCCTTGACCGCGCGCTGGACGACGCGGAAAGACTACCCGATTCTCGAAGACAGGTGGGACGACGCGTCCCACAAGTACAAGAAGATCGTCGGCTACGAACAGGCCGGCATCGTCTGGCAGGCCGAAGAGATCCAGTCCGGCGGTCATTGGCAGCGATACTACGGTTTTGTCGGTCGCTTTGGCTTGGCCCGGGTCCCAGCCGAGGAAATCGACTTTCCTTGGGATTGGCTTACCGCATCCCGGGTTGGCCTGCCGGTAGACACCATGCCGCTGGAACCCATGCCGCTAGACGAGTCGTTTGACATCGGTTGGACGTCGCCAGGCTCGGCTCCGGTTCTTGCAATCGGTTCCCCTCTGGTATGCAGACTGCTTGTACGGAACCACTCCCCGCTGGAGCGGACACTGCCAGCACTTGCAACAGGCATCGATCGGGCCAAGCCGCCCGGTGATGTCGTCGCGATCGAGACCAGCCTCTGTTGGGTACATCCATTGACCTATATGGCATATACGGAGACAAACTGGTCTTGGACGCCGTTGAAGCCGAAGGATTCCAATCGGCCCATCCTCAACCAGCCCCAACGACCGCTGGCGCCGGGGGAAGCGTTTGAGGTCCTTCGTATCGACTTGGACAAACAGTACGGGCCCCTTCGCCCCGGCTACTACGGCTTCCGGATCAAACTCGCCAGCAGCCAAAAGACACGATCCCAGGAAGGTCCATACGTCTTCTTCATCTTGATCAGAAGCCAGCCGAAGTCATGGCCTGAAGGATCGCCGCAATAACTCGGCTGACGGGGCGATACGGTCACAAAGTCGGGCATGAAATCAGTATCTTCGATCGGAAGACCAGATCAAACAGGCGATACTCCACACCAACCCGGCCTTCTGTGAGAAAGCGGTAGGCTCTTTCGACAGATCCTTCAGCCAGGATACGTCCTCCCCTCCGCTGGTTATTCAAGCGGGTCAAGCAATACGGCAGAGAAGAGGCGTATCAACCGGCCAGTTCCCGCGTCAAACTTGCGCTTACAAAAAAGCGGCCCCGCCGGTCGTAACCGGCGGAGCCGCGGCAAAGTCGGAATAAACGGTACCGTGCGCGTTACTGTCCGCGCTCGGGATTGACCAGGCCCGGGGCAATCAGCGGTCCGGAGCCGCCGCCGACACCGCCCTTGAGCTCGGCCGGCGGGGTCGATGGCTGCGGCTTGGAGGGCGTGCCCGGCTGCTCTTCAGCGGCCTCCTCTTCGGCCCACTCCACGCGCTTCCGCGAAAGGCCGATCTTCCGCTCGTCGGCGTCGACGCGGAGGACCTTGACCTCGATCTCCTCGCCGACCTTGACGACGTCTTCGGGGTTGTCGACCTTGTGATCGGCCAGTTCCGAGATGTGCAGCAGGCCCTCCAGGCCGTCTTCCAGGCCGACGAAGACGCCGAAGTTGGTGATCTTCGTGACCGGACCCTTGACGATCTGGCCGGGCTGGTACTTGTGGGGAATGTCGGTCGCCCAGGGATCGTCGGCCAACTGCTTCAGGCCCAGGGCGATACGGCGGCGCTCCTGGTCGACCGAGAGCACGCGACATTCCAGCACGTGGCCCTTCTCGACCATCTCGTTGGGATGGCTGATCTTGCGGGTCCACGACATGTCGCTGACGTGCAGCAGGCCGTCGATGCCCTCTTCGATCTCGATGAAGGCGCCGTAGTTGGTGAGGTTGCGGACCGTGCCCTTGACGATGGCGCCGGGCGGGTAGCGGTCGGCCACGCGGTCCCAGGGATTTTCCTGCGTCTGCTTCATGCCCAAGGAAATCTCGTGCTTCTCCTTGTCGATTTTCAGCACGACGACCTCGATCTCGTCGTCGACCTGGACGATCTCGCTGGGATGACTGATGCGCCGCGTCCACGACATCTCGCTGATATGCACGAGGCCCTCGATACCCTCTTCCAGCTTGACGAACGCGCCGTAGCTCATCACGTTGACCACGGTGCCCTTGATCTGCTTGCCCACGGGGTACTTGACGGGCACGTTTTCCCAGGGGCTGGGCGACTTCTGCTTGAGCCCCAGGGCGATCTTCTCTTTCTCGTAATCGATGTGCAGGATCTGGACTTCGATTTCCTGGTCGATGGCGACCATCTCGGAGGGATGGTTGATGCGGCCCCAGCTCATGTCGGTGATGTGCAAGAGGCCGTCGATGCCGCCCAGGTCGACGAACGCGCCGAAATCGGCGATGTTCTTGACCACGCCCTTGCGGCGCATGCCCACTTCCAACTCGGCCAGCAGTTGCGTCTTCTTCTCGGTCCGCTCGGCCTCGATCAGGGCACGGCGGCTGACGACGATGTTGCGCCGGGCCTCGTCGATCTTCAGCACCAGGGATTGGATCGTCCGCCCGATGTAGTCGCCGATGTCGGCCGGGCGGCGGATGTCGACCTGGCTGGCCGGCAGGAAGACCGGCACGCCGATGTCGACCAATAGACCGCCCTTGATCTTGCGGGTGGCCACGCCGGTCACGACGTCACCCTCATGTACCGAATCCATGACCGACAACCAGGCCTCGATCTTCTCGGCCTTGCGCTTGCTGAGGGTGATCATGCCGCGGGAATCATCGACCAGCCCGTGGATGTCCTCGACATCCTCGATCAGGACCTTGATCATTTGCCCCGGCTTGGGCAGCTCTTCGCCTTCTTCCCATTCGTTGCGGAAGATAATGCCTTCGCTCTTATAGCCGACGTCGACCAGCACGACATCGCCCTCGGTGCGCAACACGCGCCCCTGGACGATCTGGTTGACGGCGACTTCCTGGGTTCCCCATTCTATGTCTTCCGGCTGAGATGCTTCCATCTCAGCAAGCTCCTGCTGCCATTCCTCCTCAGAATTAAGATCTAGAGTTCGGATGAGGTTACGATTGACCATGAATTCGATTCCGTATTGAAACACGCACAAAAAAGAGACCGCTCGCCCACCCGGTTCCCAGCGTCAGGGAACCTACCGCAGGCAGTCGAGAATCGTGTATTATAGCGGCCTTGCGAAAACTTGACAACGGGAGTCGCGCGGCAGTTGGAGTATCGGCTTTAGCCCGCCTGTCGATCCAATCAAACCACACCAAACGTGGGGTCTACGATTCCCTTTTCCGCGCAAAACTTGGATGTTTTCGCAGATTGGCGTGGCACTGGCGGACACGCCGCTCGACTTCAGCCATCAACTCTCGCTCGTCGCAGTTGGCCACTTCTTCCGGCGGAATCGCCTGGCCGAAAGCCACATGAATCGTGCCTAGGCCGGGCAGTTTCTTCGTCCGCGGCCAGACGTCATAAGCGCCTTCGATGGCGACGGGCAGAATCCAGGCCTTCGAGCGGGCGGCCAACACCGTAAATCCCGGGCGGAAAGGCGCCACTTCACCGTCGCGGGTCCGCGTCCCTTCGGGAAAAATCAGCACCATTTCGCCCCGTTTCAGCCGGCGAAGCGACTCCTTGATGCCGTTGAGGCCCATGCCGTCGCGGTCGATAGGGATCGCGTCCAGCGATCGAATCAGCCAACCAAAGACCGCGAAGCGGAACAGCGTCTCCCGTGCCAGATAATTCATCCGCCGCCAACAGCCGGACCCGATCAGGGGAGGATCGAAATGGCTCTGGTGGTTGGAAACGACCAGTACAGGCCCATTTTTGGGTATGTTGCCCCGACCGACATAACGAAGCCCGAAGGCCAGCGAACCCACCAGGCAGATCAGCCAGCGTAAGATTTGATACCAGAGGCGGTTCGGCAGGGAACGCTGGGACATGGGGCGAGGTATGGGTGGTCAAGCTGCGGTTGCGAATCAGATAGCCATTGTAAATTACCAAATTCGAATTGCCAATTGGCGCCGTTCTAGTCACAAATCGGGTAATCGCGCAACCTAAATGGAGTTTCACCAGCTAACCGATTCCAGGTACCGCAGGCTCTGGGGGATTTGCTCCAGGACGGTCGGCGATTCGTCCTCGATGAGGTAGTACTTCACTCCCGCTTCCTGGGACGCGCGGAGCAGTGTAGGCCAATCGACCTGACCGCTGCCGATAGGCACTTGGTCGGTCAGCGCCGCTTTGACCAAGTGGTTGTGCGGCACGCCCTTCTTCAAATCCTTGACGTGCATCAGGAGCCAGCGGTTGGGATACTTCTTGATCAGCTCCGCCGGATTCTGGCCGGGAAGCACGACCCAGGCGACGTCCATCTCGAACATCAGAGTCTTGGGACTGGTTTCGGTGACCAAGAGATCAAAGACCGTGCCCTGGCCGAGAGGCCGGAACTCGTAGCCGTGGGTGTGGTAATAGAGCTGAATGCCGTGTTTGGCCAGGGCCGCACCCGCCCGATTGAACACCACCGCGGCCGCGCGGCATTGCTTCTCGTCGAAAGGATCCTTGTGGGGAATCCATGCGCAGCCGATGCGCGCTATGTTCATGACCTTTGCGGCGGCGGCAACGCCTTCGACATCGTCGCGAATCTGCTCGTAACTGAAATGCACCCCGACGGGTACCAGTCCGCGGCGGTCGAGTTCGGCCTTGAAGGCCGCCGGTTTCAGGCCGCCGAAGTCGGCGCCGCACTCGACATAGCGGAAGCCGAAACTGCGGGTCTTGTCGAGCGCGGCCGCCAAGCCTTGTGTTTTTTGCAGATCCCGGAGGCTATAAGGCGACACCAGGCCGACCGGGCCGTGGAACGACTTACTCGTACCGACATCGCCGGCTGCCAACCCACTCGTCGCGATGTTTATAGGGAAAAGGGTCAGTGCGATCAGGCCTAAGGGCTTTAACATGGTCGTGATCTCCTTGGCAAAACGGGGCGGAATAGTAGGGGGCGGTCTTCAAGCCACTTGGTACATGATAATGGAAAGAAGGCCGGTAAGCTATACTGCGGACGGTTGAGATTGGTACAATTCATACCGAGTTCGCTTTCCGCCGGTCGTGCCAACAGAATTAAGCGTCGCAGGACTTGACAATCGCGGTTAATGAAGAAAAATTGCCTTGGCAATCGAAGTTCTGCTGCTGACGGAGGAGCTTGTGATTCGGAAGGGCAATCAATGTCTTTTTAATACAAAAGGGCCCGATCATGGGGCAAGTTCTTCGTTTTCTTAAATGGGCCGCCCGATCTGAGCTTCGCACCGGCAAACCGCGACGGAAGACGTTCGGAGTCTCTCCGTATCACCGCCGACTGGTTTTCGAAGAACTCGAACGGAAGGCGTTGTTGTCGGTCAGTCTGCAACCGCCCGCTGGATCGCAACTTACTTCGCTTGCGCCCATGAGCAGTTCCGACGCCTCGCTGCCTTCGACCCTTTATGGTTCCTCGACCCCTGCGGGGCTAACGCCGAATCAAATCCGCGGGGCCTACGGTCTGGGCAGCTACACGTCCGACGTCCTATCCAATGGTGTCTCGTTTGCCGGGATCCAAGGTGATGGTCGCGGCCAGACCATCGCCATTGTCGACGCCTATGACGATCCCACGGCTCTGAGCGATGTGAATGCCTTCTCGACTTACTATGGTCTGCCGACTTTCAACGGTAGCGGCGATCCCACTTTCGAGAAACTCAACCAGAGCGGCGGCACATCGCTGCCTGGTACGGACCCCGCCGGTCCAAGCACCGACGACTGGGAGATTGAGGAGGCGATGGATATCGAGTGGGCCCACGCTATAGCGCCGATGGCCAACATCATCCTCTTCGAGGCAACCAACGACGGCGATAACGGCGCCAATCTATACATAGCAGCGCAGACCGCCGCGAACACGTCCGGCGTGGTAACGGTTTCAATGAGTTGGGCCTTCAATGAATCGTCTTACACCGCGAGTCAAGTGTCAACCTACGACTCGACCGTTTTTACCACGCCGTCCGGTCACATCGGCGGTTCGGCCACGCTCGGCGGCGCCGGCCTGCCCGGCGGCGTAACGTTTCTGGCCGCGGCCGGCGACAATGGCCCTTACGCCGGCGATGGCACCACTACCATTGCGCCGCAATACCCGGCAACGTCGCCCAACGTGATCGCAGTTGGCGGGACGTCTCTTACCGTCGACGGAAGCAATCCAAATTACACCTATGGGGGCGAGACGGCCTGGGGCGATGGCGTCAGAACTGCGAGAGATGGCGGCGGCGGTGGTGGCATCAGTACCTACGAGAGCCAGCCTTCCTATCAGAGCGGCGTGGTCAGCACCTTCAGCACCACGCAACGCACCTATCCCGACGTATCGGCCGAGGCCGACCCGAACACGGGTGTTCCCATCTACGATTCCTATGACGACGGCACTTCAACTCCATGGAATAACTATAACGGCGGCACCAGCCTCTCCTGTCCGATATGGGCGGGCATTATTACCGTCGCCGACGAAGGCCGGGCGATCGCCGGACTGGGATCGTTGGACGGTCGCAGCCAGACTTTACCGGAACTCTACAAGCTGCCGGCCGCCGATTTCCATGACATCACCAGCGGCAGTACGGGTTCTTCCCCCACGTATAATGCCGGTCCCGGCTACGACCTGGCTAGCGGACTGGGCAGCCCCGTGGGCAATATGCTCATCCCGGCCCTGGTAGACTACCAGCCCACCGTCACGGGCATCAGTCCGTCGATCGGTCCCCTTTCGGGCGGCACCGTGCTGACCATCACGGGCGCGGGCTTCAGCGGCGCGACGGACGTGGATTTCGGCACGACGGTGGTTGCGATAACCAGTTCGCAGATCAACGCAACGGGAACGCAGATCACGGTCACCAGCCCCGCAGGCACCGGTACCGTAAACGTCACGGTCATCGGCCCCGGCGGCGCCTCGGCGACCTCGTCCGCCGACCAGTTCACGTACAATCCTTGGACTTTTTTGGGGACGGGAGTCTTCACTAGCAGCAGCAAGACCGATCTGGTATGGGAAAACACGAGCACGGGCCAGATCCTCGCCTGGGTCACCGGTGGAGGCTCGCTGAATCTCGGTACGGTCCCGTCGGGCTGGACGTTGGCCGGCATCGGAGACGTTAACGGTGACGGGAAGGCGGACTTGGTCTGGCAGAACACGTCTTCGGGCGAGATCCTCGCCTGGATCACCGGCGGAGGCGGTATGTATCTCGGCACGGTCCCGTCGGGCTGGACGTTGGCCGGCGTCGGAGACGTTAACAGTGACGGCAAGGCGGACTTGGTCTGGCAAAACACGTCTTCGGGCGTGATCCTCGCCTGGATCACCGGCGGAGGCGGTATGTATCTCGGCACGGTCCCGTCGGGCTGGACGTTGGCCGGCGTTGGAGACTTCAACGGCGATGGCAAGGCGGACTTGCTGTGGCAGAATACGACCTCGGGCGAGATGCTCGTTTGGCTTACTGGCGGAAACGGGCTGAACCTCGGTACGGTCCCGTCGGGCTGGACGTTGGCCGGCATCGGAGACTTCAACGGCGACGGCAAGGCGGACTTGCTGTGGCAAAATGCGACCTCGGGTGTCGTCCTGGCCTGGATCACCGGCGGAAGCGGGATGTATCTTGGAACCGCCCCGCTGAACACAGGCTGGACGTTGACCGGCGTAGGAGACTTCACCGACGACGGGATGGCGGACGTGCTGTGGCAGAACCAAGACACGGGTGTCGTCCTGGCCTGGATCACCGGCGGAAGCGGGCTGCTGCTCGGCACGCTCTAGACCGATCCGATCACTCAAGGGCGGGTGGAAATGATCCATCAGAGTCTTTATTCTTAACCTTGTAGGGAACGCCCTCCGTGGCATTCCGCGAATGCGGAACGCCATCGACCCGCTGCGCGGGTGCCCGGCGTTCCCTACAGGGTTTTGTTCAAAGGACAAATCCCCATCTGTCTGAGTCACTACACTAGGCGCCCTCGGACCTTGATCGCAATATGACAATGGCATCGGTCAGTAAAAAATGCTTCCGGCGGCATTTCTCCCGCCCTGGCCGCTGCGATCAACCCGGCCTATCGGGTCAGGCAGTGGTGTGATTTGGTCACAAAAAGGAGCCGTTTGGCGTTTCAGCGTCGATTTTCTACTTCCACGGGAGTATTCGGCTTCCCCTAAAGGTCGTTGCCGCACGGCGGAAACTGGGAGAAAAAAACGCTTGACACTCTAACGATAGTCTTGCTACGGCCGAAATAGCTAGACAATACCTAGCCACTTCGGCCCATTTCCTAGCCACTTTTGTAGCCAACCTAGCCACTTCCTAGCCACTTTTTGCGCAATATGTACATGTGTACTGTATATAGGGGTCGGGCACACGCCATTTTCCTTTAGCTATTTAAGTGCAGTGTCATAAAAATAATTAATTGCTGCCAAGGCTCGCGGGGGCGTTCGCGACCGTTGTCTGGGCGTACGGTGGGTCGAGGCACGAGAGCCACGGGCCACAGTTTTCGCGCAGCCGCCGGCGCGGACGCCGACTTGGGCAGGTCGGCGCCGCGCGTAATGGATGGCCCCCGGTTCGCTACGCCGGGGGCTGGTTAAATTGCCAAAGAACAAATACACGGGCCGAGTATTCAGGCGTGGCCTGAATCTTCTTCAGCGCGCTTTATACCCACATAATACGCGGCGCATCTCGCCTTCATTTGCGCCCGGCGCGGATTTTTCGCCCGCTGCCACAAATCTTAGATTCCAAATCTCAAATCCCTGATTCGTATCATTCGTGGTCTCCTCTGCCTTACGCAAAAGATCGTTACAGAAAAATGGGGGGACAGAAAAATACGGAGAGAGAAAGACCGACTATGAACAGTCAAGTTGGGTCGACGATTTGCGGCTGAACGTCCACATGACCGGGCGGGAAATCGATGTCAAGGGACGCCACCGGCTCGAATCCAAGCGATTGGTCGCCGAATGCAAAGCCCACGCGGACAAGATGGGAGGCGCCGAACTGAACCACGAATCTCGGACGAGGGCGCTCGGACGACGTTCGCCGCGCACCTGCGCACCTTCCTGGCCGTGTTTCCCCGCGTGGCGATCGTCGTGACGTCGCGCGGCTGTACGAGAGCTGGCAGGTGGGTAACATTTCAGCGGAACCCAGCAACGACGCCACCGAGCTTGTCTCGGTCGGTGAAGGAGGTTGAACGGCTAAACGAGCCCTATGGCCAACCCTCGTCCGCCGCCTCGCAGCCTGGGCCGCCCAAGGCGGCCCAAGCTGCGAGGCGGCGGACGACAAGTGGTGGCGCGGCATTTTCTTAGCCATCCAGCCTTATTCACCGACCGAGACAAGCTCGGTGGGGACTGGGAGAAGCACTTCATTCCGCTGAAATGTTACGCACGTCGAAGTCGTGGGCGACAACGCCAAGGTCCGTTCGGAAGCCGGGCAATTGGCGGCGACCATCTGGGCCAACGAGCGGATCCGGGCGCTCGCCGAGAATCCGCTGATGCTGACCACCCTGCTGGTCGTCCGGCGGTGCATCGGCGAACTGCCGAACCGCCGGGTCGAACTGTACCGAGAGGCCGTGCGCGTGCTGATTCGCACCTGGAACACGGAGGGCTTCGAGCCCATGGACCTGGAGGAAACGGCGGCGCAGCTCGCTGGGTCGATGCCAACCAGGACCGGCGCAACCGGGTCGTCAATGCGTCCGAGGTTATTCTCCTGGAAGAGGGCGGCCCGACGTTTGCCTAGGACGGGCGAATCAATAACTGTCGCGACTGCGTGGCATGTTCCTGCGTTGGGTGGCATGCTTCCACCGGGCACCATGGTTGGCGGGCAAGCATGTCCTATCCGGCAACAACATGCTTACCCGCTGGCGCGTGAAAGCATGCCACCCTAATCCCGACACTTATTGATTCGCAGGGCCCTAGGCGTGAGAACCAGGTTGCTTACACAAGGCCAGTATCAAAGACTCCCGACTCGCACTCTGCCGAGGACTCCGAGTGCAGGGGATCGAAGACGGCTTTGCCGTTAGCCCCCACGAGTAGAGTTCGAACAGCCGTTGCTGTCCGGCCTCGTCGGGCAGGGGCAATTCCACTAGGGCCGGGGGCTCGCTTACGCTGTGTACTTATCTGGCATGAATACAGATCACTTGTAGGATGGACTTTAGTCCGTCAGTGACGGGCTAAAGCCCATCCTACGTCAGGCATTTCCTTACCGGGGTAATAATATTAGCTTTCAGAAATGCTCAAGAGATCGGCGATCTCTTCGGGGCTGGTCTCATGTTCGACCAGCCACGCACTTTTCAGCCAGTCGGTCAAGCTCACGGTCGTCCCCAATCAAGAAGATCTTTTCTCGCTTCAAGATGCTCTTCACAAAGTGGTGGCCAGCGTGGATCTTATCCGAAAACTCGTGGGGCGGGTAGACGGTCGGATTTACCTCGCGGCGGAGTTGGGTCTGCGCCTCGGCGAGCGTCGCCACAATTTCACCGAAGGCCGCGTCACCGATCACCAGCAGATCGACATCGCTCTCGGCGCGCTGCTGGCCGCGGGCGACCGACCCGTATATCAGGGCAACGGAAATCCTATCGACCAGGGGGGCCAACGCAGCCCGCAGAATATCGGGGGCGCCGGCCGTCTTGGCGAGAATACTCTTCATTTCTTCGAAGACAGGACAGAAGTCGGGTGATAGGTCCGCCGGCAGGCGGACGATGGCCATGCCCGTGACGGCGGCCAGGAGAGACATGGGTACGACCAGGATGACCCCCAGCGGCAGCCGCCAGCTCTCGTACTTGCCCGTCAGCACGAAGTACACCAGGACCGTGCTCAGGCCGAAGATGAGGAAGGCGACGTTGCCGGCCTGGACCTGAAGGTAGGTCGTCTTATAGAGTATGGTCGTGTATTCACGGCATCATCGGCCGTACTGGGCGAATACGGCATCCACGGCGTGAATGGCCAGCGACTTCTTGTTCGGCCATAGGTTGGCGGCTACCGGGGCGGCAATTGTCACACTCGCCTTACGCGACGTTGCCGGGGAGGCAACTTCGAACGCACTGATTGTGTCGATGGGCGCGGCGACAAACGACGGGTCGAAGACGAAGGTCCCACCTGCACCGATCGTCAGGCTCGTGCTGGCGGGGATCGCCGACGGGTTGGTCACAACGAGCGTGCCCACAGCGACCGTGGTGCCGCCAGTGTAACTACTGGCGCCGCTGAAAACGACCGTCCCGGGAGCGCCGACGGTCAGCGAGCAGCCGGCGCCGCTCAGCCCGCCGGCAATGGTCAATTGGCTGCCGGCGGCGGCGAGCAGCGTGACGTTGCTGTCGAGGACTATCGGGGCGCCGATTGTATGCGTTCCGGCGGAAACCGTCAGCAGGGCCGGGCTAGTGCCGTTGTTCAACAGCAGCGAGCCGCCGCTGCCCTGCGCAATCGTCGAACCGCTCGTGCCGCTGAAAGTGACTGCCGCGAGGCTCGGGCTGACGCCGTCGAGATCGATGTCGCCCGCTGCGGACGGACCGACCAAGACCGTGTCGCCGGTGATGCCGCGGACGCCTGGGGCGGCAATCACGTCGCCGGAGACCGCGTCCTGCCAGTCCCCCTGAGTGGTCCACGCGGCGGCAACGGCGGAAACCCATTGGGCTCGTTCCGGACTCGGGTTGGCGGCCCCGGGCGTGATCACGGGCGGCGCCGGCGTCAGGTCGAGAACGGTCATCGAATAAGCGGGAAAGGCGTAGCTGAAATCGCTCCCGCTTAAACTCAGAGTCCTGCTCAAATCCGCCAGCGCCGACTTGCCGCTCGTGCTCCGGCTTTGGGCCGTGTCCTGCACCTTGCCATATTGCCAGACCTGCACCGGGCCGCCCGGCTGAAAGCCCGTCAGATCGAATTGCTCGGTAAGACTTGCGGCCGGATTAACGTTGATCACCAGGAGATCCAGGTCGCCGGACGGTTCCATGACCGCGTAGACGTCCAGATCGCCGTAGTTGCTCGCGGCCGGCACGACCTGGCCGCCGCTCTGGAGGATCTTGGACGCCAACTGGAAAGCATAATAGCCGGGATACGCGACGTAGGGGCCCGTGGCCGGAGGGCTGTTGACGCCGGAACTGCCCAGTAGCCCGTAGTCGCCTCCTTCCCGCCAGCCGTAGAGCAGGTTGCTGTTGTTGTAGGTCGTGCCCCAACCGTTGCGCAGGTCCCAGACGAAGCCGCCGCTGTAGCCGCTATCCAAGAGACTTCCCAGCGATTCGGCCTCGAACAGGCCGTTCACCAGGCTCGTCGACTGCTTGCCGGGATCCGTGTAGACCGAATTGTATTCGGTCGCCATGACCTGCACGCTCGATGCCTGGCTCCCCAGCGTTTCCTGGAGCACGGTTTCATAGTCGGCATACCGCGTCGTCCAATTGTCGATGCTGCCGCTGTCCGAGACGGTGTCGTCCAAGAGGATGGAATCGCTTTCGGCGCCGGGCGCCTGCATGTAGCTGTGGTCGGAAATAAAACCGGGCACGAAGCCGTCGGCAAGCCCGTGCGCCAGCACGTTCTCCGTCCAATCGTTGTCGCTGGCGCCGGTGGGGTCGCCGCTGTCGATGCCGATCGAGATCGTGATCAGCGGCAGATTGGCGTCGGTCAGGATCGTATGGGCCAGCGAAGCGAATTGCGCGGCGAAGGCCGCGTAGGTGGCCGGGTCGTGCTGGGCGCCGGTACTGACGCTGCCGGGCGTGGCCGTGCCGTGGTGATCGGTCTCCCAGCTCCCATATTCCTCGTTGCCGACCTCCCAATACTTGACGTCGGTGAAAGGGGCCGGATGGACGATCCGCAGGAAATTCAGTCCGTCGTCCGTCGCCAGCGGCGCTGCCCCGCGGAGCGCGGCCCAATAGCCGACGGTTCCCCAGTTGACGGTTTGCCATTGGCCCACGCTATCGTTCCACTCGATTCCGTTGCCGATCGACGTGGTATCGCCAGGCGAGCCGTCCAGGTAGGCCAGCTCGGCGGCCGCTTCCTGAGGGCTGCCCGAGCCGTAGTCCAGCGTGACCAGGCCCATGCCGCCGTCCGCGGTGATGGTCTGGACGAACTGCGCGAAGGTGTCGGCGCCGCTGTAGTAATTGTCGGCAACGTTGAAGTGGTAGTCGTCGGAACTCGACCCGCCGGGGAAGCGGTAGATGTCCAGCCCCGCCGCGGCCAGCAACTGCTGCGTCTGGGTCGTCCCGATGTCGGGATCCCAGTAGGCCATGTTGATGCCCAGCAGGTTGGTCGTGACGGCGTGCAGGTCTGTCGCCGCGTTGACGGTGGCGGTGAGCGCCGTGGTCGGCTCTGCGCTCAGCGTGACGTTCGTGAAGGTCACGGCGGCGGCGAACTGGTAGCCCGTGCCGCCAGGCAGCACAGAGCTGGCGAAACTGCCCGATTCGCTATTGTAAGAAATGGGAGTGAAAGTGTCGGCGGTCGACGGCGAGTAGCTGTAAACGACCTGTGCCTGCAGCGTGCCGGCCAAGGCCGCCGTGCCCGAGATAGTGAGCGAGCTGAAGATGCCGGTCGACGGGGCGCCGCCGAGTTGAACGTCCAGCGTGCCCGTCGAGGTCTGCGTGAAGCCGCCGCTGACCGCAATGCTGTTCAACGGGCCGATGGTCAGCGTGCCGCTGTTGGCAAGGCTGCCGGTCGTCAGCGTCGATGCCCCGGCGGGAGCGGGGCCGAAGGCGACGGCGTCGAAGTAGGCGGCCCCGCCATAGGCGCCGCCGGCCGAGTAACTTACCAGTTGCACGTGCGCCGTGGCTGCGTTGGCGGGGGCGACCGCCGTCGTGAAGAAGTAGTTCCAGCCCTGGTTGCCCACGCTACCGGGCAGCGGACCGCCCGTCGCGCTGGAACTGTTCAAAAGGGTGATGTTGTTCGGCGGGCTGTAGGAGCTAATCTGGTCGCCGCTGGAGTCGAAGTACAGCAGTTGGAGTCCGGCGGAAATGTTCCCCGTCAGCGGATTGCCGGCCGGCATCATGGCATAGACCGACATCGTATAGGTATCGCCGGGCGTGACTGCAATGATCTGATAGGCCCCGGAATTCTGGCCGCTGACGACGAGCGATTGCGAACCGCTAAAAGCGTACTGGGTGCTCAGGTACGTCGAGCCAAAATAATCCCAGCCCGAAGGCCGCGTGCTGTTGCTGTGGGCCACGGGCGATTCGAAGCCCGCGTTGTTCGTGATCAAGTTGGACGTTGGGTTCGACGGATCGCCGCCGCCGGGCATCGCAAGCGCAGCGCCGGCGGCGATCGAAAGGCTGGCGGCCGATTCCGTTTCGCCCGCTTTGATCGTGACGGTCGCTCCGCTGGTGGCGATGGAAACGGCCGTGGACGAAGTGGGTACGACGCCGCCGCTCCAGTTGGCGGCCACGTCCCAATAGCCGTTGGGGCCGCCAATCCAGGACACCGAGAGCATTTGCCGCATCTCGAGCCATTCGAAGCATGCCCTTGCCGGGCGGCGGTCGATGTCGGCCCGCAGTCTGGCGTGTGAAATGGGGCTGCGACGACGGGGAATGGACCGATGGTGAAGCATGAGCAGGTTCCTTCTCAAAAAGCACCGTTACACTGCCCGTCGTGTCGCCTCTGCCCACGGGGAACGCGAGGGGAAAGACAAGATGGTCGGAACATCATCCGTTTGATTATGGCGGGAGGCGGTTGATTCCGCTTCCAGCCGCGATTTTCTTCGCCATCGCAATCCATAGCCGACAGCCCCGACGGCGCCGGCAGCGAGCAGGGCAAGGGTCGACGGCTCGGGCGTGACGATCAGCACCAAATCGTTGTTGCCCTGGATGGCGAGCGTTGCCGTGTAGCCGTCGATCATGCCGCTGGTGTTAGCGCCCAAGCTGCCGCTGTAAGATCCGAACGCGATCAAATCGTAAGTGCCCGGCCCGAAGTTGGCCGTCGGGGTGATGTTGAAATCGGAGATCTGCTGGAGGTTGAGGGCCAAGCTGCCGCAGGAAATCATGTCGCTCGTCGAAGGCGTATCCAGTTCATAATCCATCACCGCTCCCGCCTCCAAGATCAAGCTGCCGCTCATGTTCAGCGTGCCCACCGAATCGCCCGGCGCAAGTTGCCCGCCTGTGTTGACCGTAACGCTGCCGAGATGGCCCGTGCCGCCCAAGGTGCCGCCGTTGACGCTGACGGCCGAATTGGTCAGCCAGCCATCGACGACCAGTTTCCCCTGGTTGATCGTCATCGGGCCGGTGAAGGTGTTCGAGCCACCCAGCGTCAACGTGGCGCTCCCCGTCTTGGTCAAGCCCAGGCTGTAGTACGTTCCCGCATCGCCATTCTCGTTCGGCCCGTCGCTGACGGCGCCGTTGAACGTGCCGCTGGCGGTCTGATTGACCGTCAGGGTCGCGCTGGACTGGATGGGATAGCTGTACGGGTCGTTGACGAGGGAACCGTTGCGGATGTACATCGAGCCGGCCGTGGTGCCCGACAAGGAGCCTATCGTCGCGCTCGTGCCGTACAGGAAAAGGCCGGCGGCCTGGGTCCCGGAGGTCGGGTTGAGCGTCAGCGCGTTGGCGCCGCTCAAAGCGGCCGGGTTGTTGAGAACCAAGAGGCCCTGATCGAGGACCACGGGACCGGTGAACCCCGCGTTGCTCCCGCCCAGCACGAACGTCATTTGGGTCGAAGCGGAGACGTTCGGATACCCTTGGAACGTCAGGCTGCCGCCGCCGCTGACCGCCGCCGAAATATCCAGGTCCCCGCCGTATAGAATAAATGGGTTTTCGTTGCTGTAGCCCACGACGTAGCGGGGCGAATTGCCCAGGTTCAGGTTGCCGGCGAGCGTGGCAGCATAATTATCGCCGACGCTGCTGGCGTATTGGATGTCGGGGCTGGAAATGCCGGAATTGACGCGGCGAAGCTGCAGGGTTCCAGCCCCGCTCACCAGCGTGGCGGGCGAGGGCCACGGCGGCTGCAGAGTCAAGGCCCCGGAACAGGTGAACGTCGCCCCGGCGCTGGTTTGCAAATCGCCGGCGTTGACCGTAACGCTGCCGACACTGCCCGTGCCGCCCAGGGTACCGCCGTTGACCGTCACGGGACTGGCCAAAGATCCGTTGACGGCCAGCAGGCCGGCGTTGATCGTCGTGCTGCCGGTGTAGGTATTGGCGTTATTGAAGGTTACGCTGCCCACCCCGTTGAGCGTCACCGAGCTCGTGCCCGAAATCGCCCCGCCGCCAAACGTATAAGCGGTCGTGTTGTTGGTGAAAGTGACGCTGAGAGGTTGAACCCCGCTGCCGGCGATCGAGATGCTCGTATTCCGGGCGCCGTCGGAAAATGTTACCGCAGAGCTGTTGGAGTAAGCGCTTCCCGAGCCGATCCAGTTCGCATCGGTAAGGTTCCAGTTGCTGCTCGCGGCCCCGGTCCAGGTATAGTTTGCGATGGTAACTGGCGAAAAGACGGCGGCCGTTAGCGCGCGCCGGGTGCCAGTATTTGTATAAGCTCCTGTGTTTCCAACCGTAAGTGTTGTGGCTCCCCCGCTAAGACCAAGGATCCCTGCTCCGCCCAGCATGAGGTAGCCGGCCGCATCCGTAGTGGTCCAATATTGGCTGGGCGCGGGGCCATTGGAGGACGTGATGGTGTAGGGGGCGAGGTAGGCGGCGCGGCATCCTTCGGCGATGGCGGCAAATCCGCCTGTGGGCGTCGTGGCGGGCAAGGTGATCGAAAGCTGGCTGGTTGCGCTACCGTCGCTCATCGTGCCCCCCGTGACGGCGGGAGCGACGGCCGTGTTCACGTTTGAAAGCGTCATCGCGCCCATCGCGGCGCCGCGTGCGTCCCCCGCGATTACGAGGCTGCCGCCGCCGGGTGTCGGATTGTAGAGATACATCACTTCAGTGCATACGGCAGTCGTGGAGTTTGGGCTTGGGGTGCTGATCTGCATGGGGGTTGCGGTGAGGTTCTGGGTGCCGCCGCTGGCCGTGACCCAGGCGATCGTCGGGTTGAGTTCGGGCGTGTTGAGGGTCTGGGCAAACTCTCCGTATTGCACGACAAGCACGTTCGCCGAGGAGCTGACCGAGTACGATTCGCTTTGCGTAAACAGCGCATCATTGGAAGGTTGATTGACGGAAAGCGTCCAATCCTGGGGAGCGTCGACGGTGACGATGGCCGCCCGGGCTGCGCCGGGCGCGGCCAGCAACATGACGGCCAGCGCGGCCAGCCCCGCGGCCCACGGAAGGTCCCGCAAGACGCCGTTTCTCAAGATCGACAGACTTCGCACAGCAGCCAACGAGCACGTATTTCCGCGACGCATAGCGGACCTCCAGGATTGGCGCTCCAGGCGAACGTTCACCAGAAAAAGGAGGACCGGGATGTTGCGTGTCGTATTCATGCAAAGAAGGCACTTTCGGAACATTGCTATTCTCCCAGAGACATCTGGCCGCGATCCGCGACCCGCCGTTCGGCGCCGCCCCGCGCCTCATCATTCACTTGGCAAGGGGAATTGTGGCTTGGGAATGGTCGGCCGGAACGGTCGGCGCGATCGGAGCAGAGGCCTGTGTACTGGGTACTAAGGACTGCGCACTGGGTACTGTCTTGTGTCCGTCTGGCGTGTTCGCCAAGACGAGCCAGACGCGAAGGCCCAGGTCCTGGCTGCGGTATCCGGATGGGGCATCGTGGCGCTTCGCCGGGCGGCAGTCCACAGCGTCGTAGCAATTGCCGCCGCCGCGGTTCACGCGGGCCCAGCCGGTGGCAGAACCTGGTGGATCATCCGCCGGCAATTCTGCATCGTAACCACCATCGTACCAATCCAGACACCATTCGTGCACGTTCCCAGGCATGTCGTACAGCATCCAGGCGTTCGATTGCTTCTTACCCACCGCGTGCGTCCTACAGCCGGAATTTTTTCCAAACCACGCGTAGTCCTGCAAAGCGGTTTCATCATCGCCGCAGTACCAGCGGGTCGCCGTCCCGCAACGGCATGCATATTCCCATTCTGCTTCAGTCGGCAGCCGATAAACACGCCTCGCGGCGCGCTCGGCGGGAATTGCCGAAAGTTTCCGGCAAAACTCCTTTGCCTCGCCCCAGTTAACTGTCTCCACGGGGTGGCGGCTGGTATCTTTGCCCTCGACCCTCTTGCCGTCATTCGGTCGGCTCCTGGCCACGTATTCTGCCAGCGGCGGCTTGAAAGCGGAGACATCGATTTGCTTCCCGGTGAAGGTGCTCGGGTTCACGCCCATTACCCTCTCGTATTCTGCCTGCGTTACCTGGTACATGGCCACGTAGGATGGCTTGGTGATTCTCACATGATGCCGAGGCGCTTCGCCTGAAAGTGTTTTCGTGTACCACTCCGGCTGCTTGTTCTTCTTGGCCTCTTCCAACTCCCGAGAAACCTCCTCCGGCGTGGAGCCCATCTCGAACTCGCCTGGCGGGATGAACGCGAATTTCATGCCGATGGAGTTTGTCGTCTCGACCGGCACGCCGAGGTGCTTGGCCCAAACTGCCTGGTGCTCCTTGGCTTTGGTGGCGTCGAAGGGCGCGACGGCCAGCGGTGGGGCGTCGGCGGGCCAACCGTGCCGGCCGGAATCTGTTGCCGCTTCCGTCGTCCCGCCAGTTGTCTTGGGCTCCTCAGCGGTTTCAACCCGGAACCAAGAGAGATCGGCCAAACGCGGCGTGGCGGGATTGATCTTGGACTTGGGATCGGTAGTGAGTGCGCCGCGGATCTCATGCTCCGCCAGGCGTACGGAAAGTTCGCCGAAACGATCCTCGCCCTCGCTCCATTTGCCATTGAAGCGGCGCTCGATCCGCGACCAGCGCAGTTCGATCTTGCCGGGCCGCTTGGTGACCGTGTCGCTGTACGTGCCCGTGTACTCGCCGTGGCCTGTCGCATCGAGCACGACCTGCCCCCATCCCTCGCCCGACCACTGGCCCGCGATCTCGGGCGGCTCGGTCGCTTGCATCAAAAACATACCCAGCAGACCAATTCCCAAAGTGGCGATCATGGCAGTGGGTCCTTTGAAAAGAACGTTGCGCAGCCTCGAAACCGGGCGGGCCGCGGGCGCGGGAAGCGCAGAGGGAAGTGGCACGCTGGCCGGTTGCTGCAAGTGCGCCAAACAACGTTCAAGCAATTCGCTGACTTCCTTGGCCGAGCCGAAGCGTTGCGACGGGTCCTTCTGGAGCAGATGCTCGACGATGGCGATGAACCAGGGCGGCAACTCGGGATTGAGCGACGCCATGGCCGGCGGCGCGTCGTCGATCAACCGCCGCAGGGTCGCCATCGTCGAATCGGTGCGAAACGGCGAAACGCCGGTGGCCATCTCGTACAGGACGCAGCCCAGGCCGAAGAGGTCCGAGCGGCCGTCCAGCGGCTCGCCCCGCGCCTGCTCGGGCGACATGTACTGGGGCGTGCCGGCGATGACGCCCCAACGCGTCATGGAGACGTCGTCGGCCGCGCGGGCTAGGCCGAAGTCGGTCAGCACCGCGCGTTCGACGCCTTTTTCCAGCAGGATATTGGCCGGCTTCACGTCGCGATGCACGAGTCCCTGCTCGTGGGCCGCCGCCAGCCCCGCCGCCGCCTGCGTGCCGATGCGGAGAATCTCCTTGAGTTCCAAGCGGCCTTGAGCCGTCAGCCGCTGGGCCAGCGACTCTCCGGCCACCAGCGGCATGACGAGAAACGGCAACCGCCCGCCGGCTTGGACCTGATGGATTGCCAGGACATTGGGATGCAGGACGGCGGCGGTCGCCTGGGCCTCGCGGGCAAAGCGTTTCTTGGCCAGTGAGCTTTGTGCCAGATGAGGGGCCAGTACCTTGATGGCCACGCAGCGTTTCAACTCGCGGTCAAACCCCTTCAGCACTACCCCCATGCCGCCGCGGCCGATGATCTCCAGCACGTCATAGCCTCCCAACCGGCCGAGCACGTTCGGCTCGTCGGAAGGCTCGAGGTGTTCGACCGTGAAATCGACGTCCGACCATTCCTCGCGCGACGGCACAGACTCGTCGAGGTCGTCGCTGGCCAGCAGAGCGGCCGTTTTGTCGCACCAGGCTTTGCCGCCCGCCATCTGTTCCAGCGCAGCGCTGCACGCCTCGCACCCTTCCAGGTGGCGGTGAAGCAACTCCTCGCGATCAGCAGGCAGGTCTCCCGCCAAGCCCAGTTCTAAATCCGCGATCGAACATCCGCTGGTCATGTGGTCTCCTCAATTTCTGACACGGCCGCCCGCAGGCGGGCCAACACGCGGCACTTGGCCATCCGCACTGCCCCTACCGTCATGCCGAGCTTCGCCGCTGCGTCGGTCGCTGAAAGTCCGGCCATGTTGGTTTCCCAGAAGGCTTGCCAGGTTTGCGGGTGGACCTCACCTCGCACTCGTTCACCCGCGCGATGAAACAAGGCGCGTTCCAACTCGCGATCGAATTCGGCCGTTTCCGCTTCGCCGGCCGCGGGCAAGAGGTCGAGCATCGAAGGCAAGTCGGAACCACCGGCCGCCACGACGCGCCGCTCGCGATGCTTCAGCCAATTGATGACCAGGTTGCGAACGACGCGCCGCAACCAGCCGCGAAACGAGCCGCGATCTTTGGCCGGGTCCCAGCGGTCGACGTTCCGGCTCACCGTGAGGAACAGTTCCTGCATCACGTCACGGGCGTCCGCGTCCTGCAACCCATTTTGCCGCAGCAGGCGGTAAACTACTGGCTCATAAAGAGTTACGAACTCGACCCACGCCTCGTGATCTTGCGAATCACAGAGGCGGAGCAACAAGCTGGCGCGGGTGGTAGGGGTGCTTGTCATGATCGCTTCCTACCTCTTTACACAATCGAAAGCGCCGAACGTCACACGAAATTACCCGCTATTCTGAACTGACCGAGAGTGTCCTCGCAGCTTCCAGTCCGCCGTAGTGTTCGCGTGTGTCGTACCGCACCGTAATGGTGAACGTTCCTTCTTTCCCTGACAGATTGAGATCCTTCGGTATTCGCCACGAATACCCGCAATTCCCCTCATCCAAAAGGCATCAGGCCCTCAGCTATCCGGTTTCCCGAGGAGTCGGTCCTGATAGGAAATTTGATTTTCGGACACAGGGACGATTATACCCCAGAGAGGAGTGGTGAATCAAGGACAAGAGAAGGGAAAGAGGGGGCAGGAGGAGGAGGGCGGGCTAGCCATGTCAAGCAAGAAAGAAGTTTTCTGACCGCACCCCATCCTCTGGTGCTTGCGCGCGTCGGTCTGACACACCGGAGTCGTGTACAGACACGAACTTACAACGTGTTGGTCGACTTGACCGACGCAAGGGAAGCCGGTGGCGGGCTCGCCGCTTTGCGGCCTGACCTCGGGCCGCGTCACGACAGACGGAAGCCGAGGAAACTGCGGGTGAATTCGCCTCCATCGACCGCCAGTTCGCGGAGCGCGTCGTCGAGGTGCTGGGTCTCCACCTCCAGCTTGCCGTCCGTGCGAACAGCGCCGAGGGCCGCTTCGCGCATCAACTCGCCGATGAAAGCGCCGCTGACGCCCTCGGTCCGATGAGCCAGGGCCGGAAACGGATCGCCACGCAGCGTCAGCCCCCGCGCGTAGAGTTCGAACAGCCGTTGCCGTCCAGCCTCGTCGGGCAGCCGGCTCCAGCACCGCCAGACGGTTCGTGGCCAAAAGGCCCGAAAAGCAGAACTGTGAGCCGTTCGCTTCTGTTAGCCTAAGCAGTAACGAACGAAGTCGCCGATCAGCCCGTACCCCGCTGCTACTGCATCCTCGTGACGAGACGTTTCTCCGTTCTCCGATGGCATTCCGACCTCCGGATGGAACTGAACGCCGAACCATTTCCGCGACCTGTGCCGAATCACCTGCACGGCGCATTGCTCAGAATGGGCTATGACGTCGAAGTGCCGGCGCAGGACATCCCCGGGGACTACTTCTTGCCTGTGATTGTTCTGAACCCAAAGTTCGGTCTGCTGGCTGAATCCAATCGGCGAATCGAACCGGAGTTGATCCACGCAGTAACCGATTTCGGGTTTCCGCATGTTGCGGATCCTAATCGCCCCGAAGTCACTTCGGCTGGGCTCGAATTCCTCAGCGAGCGAGAGCAGTTGATGGCCGAAGCAGACCCCAAGAACCGGGCCGGAAAAGTCGCGGATTAGTTCGAATTCGGGCGATGTCTCCTCGTAGACGTCTGTATTGAGGCAATCCGTCCGATTGGCAAAGTCCCGCTCTGAGCCGCTCAGAATCAGGCCCGAACATGACCGAAGTTCTTCCCTTCGCCTTGCAACCGTGTTGTAGCGGACGAATTCGTAGTCCTGCCCGAAACCCCAGTCTCGCAGGACATTCGCGTAACCCTTCCCCCGGCCGCTGGTGCATGTCATTCCTCGCGCCGTGTTGTCGATGACTGCGAATTTCATTCCATAATTCCCCTACCGCCGGAACGACTCCAGATCTCGGCCGAATTGCTCGAGCCGCCGCTGGTAGGACGCCTGGGTCTTGGTGCAGACCAGCGTTTGCGGCGGCGCCAGATATTTCCTGGTCACGTGGGATTAACGATGCTTGCGTTCCCCGATGCCAAAGTATAACATGGTTCTCAGGAAAAGCATCGCGCGGTACAGGCCCCGTCACTTGTCGGCGTCGGCCGCCCAGACGGCACGGATCGCGTCCTCGTCGCCCAGCCCCGCAGGGCACGCCGGGCTGGGACGGTTGGCAAAGTACCAACGCATATCCGGCGCGGTCGCCGTGCGGCTGCCGGGCATTTGCAGAAAGCCGTTGGGGTCGGTCTTCCGTACCCAGTTCCATGCGTACTTTAGCCACTCGGCGCGGTATTCTTTGTTCCGGTGCGCGAACCAGGTGATCTCGTCGTAACCCCAAATCCAGAGCGGCCCCGCGCCGGGCTCTCCCGGCGTGCGGCTGCAGCCGTAGTTGTCGAGTTCCACCAGATAGGGCAGGTGCTCGCACTTCCAGCCGCTGAAAGTCACTCCGCCCTTGCTTCGATTGTAGATGCCGTCCGAGAAGCCCAACTGCAAGACCGCATCGCCGGGCTTCGCGAGATTCTCCTTGACCCGCAGCGGGAACGCGTGGAAATCGAGAAGCAGTTTACCGTCGTGCATCAGGCCGCCGCTGGGCGTATGGCCGTTGCACAGCACCATGTGCCGACGGGCGTGCCGGGCCGCATAGGCCCGCACCAAGGTAAGCAGACGATCCCACTGGGCATTGCCACGGTCGTTGCCGTTCATGATCTCCACCTGTCCGAAGTGGATGCCTTCGAAGCCGGCGTCGATGTACGAGACGGCCTGGTAATAGAACCACATCTGCGTTTCCAACCGGCTGACGTCGGGGACCTGGCCGCGGCCCATGGCGCGCCGCTGTCCCGCTGGGTAGATGATGTTGTTGTAAATGAAATTCCTTTTTTCCGCCGGCCGGCCGAAGGTGGCAAAGACCCAATCCGGCACCGCGATCTGTTCCACACGTGGGCCCACGATCTCGAAAACACAGGCCTCCAGGACCATCTCCGGATCGGCGGCAACGGCCTTCGCCGCCTGTCTTCGAGCCCGCTCGATATTGGCCAGAAAATTATTCTCGGCGCCCCACAGGCAGAGGCTCCGGCCGGCATACTTTACGCCCAGCGCCTTGAGCATGCGGAGGTTGTCCTCCAGGTCGCCCCTGCCATTGAACACGCCCTCCACCGAAATCGAACGGGCCAGGAAATTCTCCAAGACCTGCCGTGAAATCGTTCCGTCGAACTGATATTTGGCCGAGGGCTTAGCCGCCGGCGCGTCGGCGGCGTATGCCGGCAGTCCGGCGAGCCAACAACCGGCCAGCAGGCAAATCCCCGCCACCTGGTGGGAAATTCGCGTGGCGATGAGACGCTTGATTCTCATGACGCATTCTCCAATTTCTAGTCGCCCCGGTCACGGGCGAAACCCTTTCCACGTTCACGTCGCCTTGCCGGCCTTTGCCGAATGGTACTCCGTCCGGCCCGGCGTGGGACAGGTGTTGGGGAGCTTTTCGGCGCGCAACATGAGGACGAGACTCTGAGCCGGACGGGCTTTGGGAGACTTGCCGCCGCCGAGAAGCCAGTCCGTCCACACCGAGGGAGCGGGCTCGCCTTGGACGGCCAGGTTTTCGACCTTCGAACCGGCGAGCAAGAGCCATTGTCCGGATTTTAGTGCGACGCCGCCTTCGAGACGAAGCGTTGCCACTTCGGGGACCTGGATCGTCACTTCGCCCGACGAAGGGTTGCCGAAAGTCATGGTCTCCACCTTCCGAATGTTCGAGAACGTAGCGGCGAAGTCGAGGTGGATGGAGCCGGACCGGTCGGCAAGCGGCCGCAATTGCAGCGCCGTTCCCTCGGAAACGACTCGAATCTGCGGCTGCCGCATCTCGGCGACCTCTTTCACTCCGACGACCAACGGCGTCTGCGATGTGTCCGTCACCCTGGCCGTTTGCCCATTGAAGACGACGACGCGAGGCGTCTGAAGCACGCTGCTCCGGGCGTCGCCCCGGCAGCGCGTGAGCAACTTCCGGCCCTCAGCTTCGTCCATAACACGGTAACGTAGCGGCTGTTCCCGCTCTACCACGCATTGCGCGCGGCTGACCCGCGTTCCGTTGTAGCTTGCCAACGGACGATCGAATACCGCCGGCTGAACGGAGACAGCGTCGGCCGCTACGCTGGCCGGCGACTCGACGGCCGAGGTCGTCCCGCTGGGCAACATCTCCTTCACTTCCTTCTCGTCAAGGCAAACGAAGCGGACTTCCAGGGCAATCTCAGCGCCGCCGAACTTGCGGATGACCTCAAGCATGTCTCTTATTTGGCGATGCCCGGCTTCGACGGTCTGTACGACCATGCGGCCCTTGAGCCAGAGGATGCGTTGCGGATCGACGTTCTGCGTGGCGGCGGGCGGCGGAACGACGGAAGACGCCGTGGACATCGTACCTTTCATCCACATTTCCAGCAAGCCGCGGGCGGCGGTCTCGTCTAGACCATCTTCGCGGATCTTCGCCAGCACCTCGTCCACCGCATACACGACAACTGTGGCGGCCGACTTCTCACGGTTGGCAGTGCCCGTAGCCGCGGCAGGGGCAGCCGGGGAAACGAACAGCCCGGCATGATGTTCACCCGCCTCTTGGGGGCTACCGGCTGGCGACTTCTCCTGCGCCACGGCATGAATCGCCGCGAACGACAAGGCGGCAATAGCGGTCAAGAATCCCAAGAAACACGACCACGACCGACTCCCTCGGAAAGCTCCCAGGACAGACCTCATGATTCGCTCCAATCGTTCCAATTTGACATGCTCCCGACTACGTCTGCGGATTGTGACTTGCTTACCCGGTGGGGGCAAGAGCAGTTTCGGTGAGACTGACACTTATAGTTTGCGCGGGAGCAAGTGAGCCGTTGGAGCCCCCCTCTAGGCGGCTGTTCCGGGAGGATTCCGGCTAAAGCCGGGACTCCAACGGCTCATTTCTGCCCGCGTGCAGTATCGTGTGGATTGGGCCAGTCCCAACCGGTTCAGGGATCTGCCACCCCAAGTCGGATTCGCGACATGTGCAGTTCGACGCGCAGAACGCAGGTACCCGACCGCAATTCAAGATTTTTTTCAAAACCGATTGAGAGTGGGCCAATCTACGTACCACAAGAGGGTTTTGAAATAGCGATCTTATTCCGGGACGATTTCGCGGACCTCGCCGTTGACTCGCACCTTGACCTTGGCGGCCTTGTTCGCCGCCTTGTCGGCCACGACCCGATACGAGGTCACCTTGCCGTCCGCCCATTGGCAATCGACGCGGTAGCCGCCCCGCGCCCGCAGCCCGCTGAAAGAGCCCTTCTTGGCCCAGGCCTTGGGGCAGGCCGGCAACAGGGCAATCTCGCCGGCGTGGCTCTGCAACAGCATCTCGGGAATCGCGCCGGAGATGCCGAAGTTGCCGTCCATCTGGAAGGGCGGGTGATTGCAGAAGAGGTTCGGCAGGGTATTGTAGCTGAGCAGCCCGCGGACCATGATCCCCGCGCGCTCGGCCTGGCCCAAACGTGCCCAGACGCCACAGCGCCAGGGCCATGTCCAGGAACGGCGACTGTCGCCGATCGTCGTGTCCACGGCGAACGGCTTACCGGTGGTCTCCTCGTGGTCGTTGCTGCGGACCTTGAGACTCTTGATGGCGGCCTGGGCAAGTTCCGGCGTGCCTGTGAGACTGATCTGCCGCCCGGGATAGACGGCGAAAAGGTGCGACGTGTGACGGTGCGTGTCGTTAGGCTCGTCGCGGTCCGTCTGCCACTCCTGGAGTTGGCCCCAACGGCCGATCTTGTTGGGCGCTAGGCGGGCCTGCATATCGGCCACTTTGGCCTGGTAATCGGCGTCCACGCCCAGGGCCTGCGCCATCTCGCGATAGTTCTGGAAAAGGTCCCAGATGATCTGCTGGTCGTGCATCACGCCATCCTCGCGCGGTCCGTGCTCGGGCGACCAGCCGTTGGGCGCTACGAGGGCGCCGTCGGGGAGTTTCTTGAGATGATCCTCCCAGTACTGGCAGATTTCCTTGACCATCGGATAGCCCTGTTCCCGCAGGAACCGCTTGTCCTGGGTGAAGGCGAAATGTTCGGCCATGTGCTGGGCGTACCAGGCGCTGGCCGGGATGTTCCATTCCCAACCGTTGCCGCCGAAAATGCTCTGGCTGGTGCGGGCGGTCCAGCCCCGCGTCTGGCGACCGAAGGCCTTGCGCGTGGCGATGCGGCAAGGCTCGGCACAGGCGCTGACGAAATCCAGGAGCGGCTCGTGGCACTCCGGCAGGGCCGTCGATTCGGCGCCCCAGTAATTCATCTGCACGTTGATGTTGTTGTGGTAGTCGCTGGCCCAGGGGGGCGAATTGCTGTCGTTCCAAAGCCCCTGCAGATTGGCCGGCAGTCCGCCGGGCCGCGAGCAACTCGCCAACAGATAGCGCCCGTACTGGAACATCGTTTGTTCGAGATCGGGGTCGTAAGCACCCTTGGCATAGGCGTTCAAGCGCGTGTTGGTGGGCAGCGCCAGCGTGGCGACGTCGGAACGTCCCCAATCGACGCGCACGCGGGCCAGCAGCGGGGCCAAGTCGTGGACATGCGCCTTGCGCAAGGCCGCCAGCGGCTTCTTCGCGGCCGCGCCAAGTTCCTTGACAACCTGCGCGGCCGGCGGCAGGCCCCGCCACCCGGCCTTGTACGACGGCGCATAATCCGTCCGCGCATCGAGGAGCAGCGTCAGAGTGCAGCAGTTGACGAACTTGATCGCGTCGCCTTCAACCTCGATCGTACCACCCGTATGAAGGATCCGCAGGCCGCAGGCGTGCCGGAGCTTGTTAGGCATCACCGCATCCCACGACAAGCCCTGGGAATCGGCGATGGTCTTGGCGCCGGGCTGGCCGGGAACAAGACGCACTCGCCCGAGGAGTCCGCCGGCCCCATCCGTGTTGTAACGGAAGACCATGACCTGGTCCGGCCGGCTGGCAAAGGCCACGCGGTAGTAGGCCAAGCCATTCTCGGAGAACGTCGTCGTGTGGATGCCGGTCGCGATATCCAACTCGCGGCGGTAGGCAGAGTATTCGTCGCCGTTTGCGCGGCCGCCGGGAGTGCTCGGGTGGGCCTTGGAGGGATCCCCGAATTCCACGAACAAGTCGCCGAAATTTCGGTAACATCCGAACCCGTGCTCGCCGCAATCGTAGGCTCCGTCCCAGTTGTTGTCGCCGGACCAGAGGGAATTCTCATTGAACTGGATCCGCTCGCTCTTCGCGCCGCCGAAGAGCATCGCGCCCATGCGGCCATTGCCGATGGGCAGGGCCTCGCCCGACCAGTCGTTGGCCGGCTTATCGTACCACAGCGCCAGATGCTGGTCTTGCCGTGTACCGGCCTCCTGCGGGGGCACCTGCTCGCCGGCGGCCTGAGTTGTCAGGCCGCAGAGACAGGTGATCGCCAGGGATCCAACCACGGAAAAAAGACAGGAAACGGTTTTCATGGATTGCCTTCCGGTTCTGATACTTCGGGTTTCTTGTGCGGCTGCTTCCTCTTCACGATTGCCAGGTTGGCCTGGATGCGCAATTCGTCGGCCCGGGTAAGCTCAGGTTCGACCCTTGCCGGATAGCCCCAGCGCTCAAGAACGGAGATTATTCGCTGCCTGGCATTCTGCCGAGGGACCTTTTGGCCGGCAATCACCTTGGGATATTCGAAGTCGTCCACTTTCTTCGCAAGATCGCGAGCGACGAAATGAACCAGGACATTTCGCGGGAACGTGTCGACGGCGATACGACTCAGTCCCATGTCGCCGCACTGATCAACCAAATGGTAATTGAATCGCAGACGTCTTGGTTTTCTTCGAACATCGACGGTGACGCAGCCATATCCCCGGGCCAGAATTGCGGCTCGGTCCTTGTCGGGGATTCCCGTCCAGACCTCTGAAAAAACGGACGCCAGGTACTCGCAGTCCCGTTCTTCCCCATTGCGGAGCGTGATGGGAAAACCCGGCACAAGCTGATAATTCAGGTACATGATTCTCCGTGACAGAATGCCTTGTTTTCGCGGCGCGACAGCCCGCCTTTCCAACTACAGCGTCCAGCCCGCCCGATAAGGCGGATTGATGAGCTTGTTGGCCGCTTCGCTGTTCTTGAAACGCAGATTCTCGCCGTCCCAGAGCAACTTTTGCTTGGTGCGAATGGCGATATTGCCCAGCAGCACGACTTCGGTGAGATGGGCCGCGTGCCGCGCGAAATCCGAACCTGCCGGCGCGCCACCCTTGCAAGCCGCGAACCATTCCTGGTAATGGCCGGGCGAGCGAGCGAGTTTCTGCGGCGGGCGGCCGAACTCGCGGGCCTTGCTCTCGGGAATCAGCCGGTGGCCGTACATCTTCGCCTTGTCGCCGATGACCATGAGCCAGTCACCGTCGGCAAAGGGCCGATCCGGTTCCAACTCCTCTGGGCGGACCGGCTTCAGGCCGCCGTCCCACCAAGTGAGTGTCACCGCGGCGCGGTCGCCGTCGGCGGGGAAGTGCCAGCGCGTGATCGAGGCCAGCGGCGCCGTCTCGTCGGCCACCTCCGGCCCGTAGGGATGGTTCGACGAGCTGGCCTCGACCGAAGCGGGATGGCCGAGCTTCAGGGCCTTGAACGCAGCCGAGAACTGGTGGCAACCGATGTCGCCCAGGCAGCCGGTGCCGAAGTCCCACCAACCGCGCCAGGAGAAGGGATGGTAGCAGGGGTGGTAGGGCCGCATCGGCGCCGGGCCAACCCACTTGTCCCAGTCGAGCCATTCGGGTACCGGCGGCCGGTCGCTCGGCCGGGCACAGCCCCGCTGGGAGATCATCGGAATCCGGTTCGAGCCGCCATGGACCTCGCGGACCGTGCCCAGCGCGCCCGACCAGATCGTCTCGCAGATCAGGCGGGCTTCCTCGCTGGCCTGGCCGAAGTTGCCCATTTGCGTGCCCACCTTGGCCTCGGCGGCCGCGCGGCCGATCATGCGGGCCTCATAAACCGAATGGGTCAGCGGCTTTTGGCAATGCACGTGCTTGCCCATCTTCAGGGCCATCATCGTCACCGCCGCGTGGACATGGTCCGGTGTGGCCACGATCACGGCGTCGATGTCCTTGCGCGTTTCCAGCATCTTGCGATAGTCGGCATAGAGTTCCGCCTTGGGAAACACCTTGGCGTTGTTCTCCAGTGCCCGCCGATCCGGGTCGCAGAGGGCGACGATATTATGGCTGCCGCCGACGCTGCGGATGTCGCCGGAGCCCATGCCGCCGATGCCGATGCCGGCAACGTTCATTTTTTCGCTGGGCGGGTTCTGCCCGAGCCCTCCCAAGACGTGCCGCGGCACGATGGTGAAAGCCGCAGCGGCGGCCCCTGCGGCCATTGCCTGACGTCGATTGATCTGGTTTGTCGGTTGCATCGCATTTTCTCCCGAGTTCAAGGTGCAGGAAAGGATAACGACCGGAAAGCCCCTCAATAATGCCGATTTTATGCCTTCCGCGGCTTGAAACGACACCAATCGCCACGCTAGGCGGGAAATCGTATCAATTCAAACCGTTCGCAGTATAGACTGCCGTTGCGGCGGGTGTCAAGTAAGCGGGTTCCGGCCAGATTATCGATCCCAAAGGGGGGTTCGCCATTTCGTCTTTGCCGGCTCTTGCCGCCGTGATATACTGTGAATAGTCAAGGATCGGCCGGTTTTTCCGGCAGGGCCGTTCGATCGTTCCCGGCCGTGTGAGGTATAGTTGTTCATTCGGGTAGTCGTAGGGGAGCCGACGAAGGCATGTCCATGAAAGCAGCGATTCTCTGTGTTCTGGGGTTCAGCTTGTTCCTTTGCGGCTGTTCGGATAGCGGCAAGAAGGCGTTGGAGGCCGGCGTTTCGGCGAGCAGCGCGGGCGAGTATGAGAAAGCCGTGTCGAGCTTCAGCGAAGCCATCCGCCTCGACTCGCGGAACGCCGACGCCTACTACGGGCGAGCCTACGCCTACGGACGAATTGGCGAGCAGGACAAAGCCATTGCCGATTACGACGAGGCCATCCGCTTGGACTCCAAGAACGCCGACGCGCATATTGGCCGCGGCATCGCCTACCGGCGAAAGGGTGACCACAAGAAGGCAATGGCCGACTTTGACGAAGCGGTCCGCCTGAACCCCCAGTACGCCAAGCCCTACCGCACCCGCGGCGACACTTACCGTCGCCTGGGCGAGTATGACAAGTCGATCGCCGACTGCTCCAAGGCCATCGAGTTCGACCCCAAATCTGCCAGGGCTCATAACATCCGCGGCTCGGCCTACCGGCACAAGGGCGAGTACGACAAGGCTCTCGCCGATTACGCGGAGGCCATCCGCCTGGAGCCTTCGCTAGGCTACGCCTATTGTGGCCGGGGCAATGTCTACCAGGAGAAAAGCGAGTACGACAAGGCCATCGCCGACTACAACGAGGCCATCCGACTCAGCCCCAAATTCGGCAGGGCCTATTACTGCCGGGGCACAACCTACGAGAAAATGGGGGAGAAAGGCAAGGCCGAGGAAGATTTTTCTCAGGCCAAGAAGCTGGGCTACAAGCCGAAATCGGCACCTGAGAAAGGGACGGGAACAAGTCCGGCCGAGCCATTGCCACGCTCTTGACTATACTGCTCGCGGTTGAGATTGTCGCATTTCATACTAACCCGAAGCGTCAGCGAGGTAACGACTTAGGACCTCGCTGACGCTTCGGGTTAGTGTCAGTCGCAACCGCGGGCAGTATATATTACAAATAGGCCGGCCCGGTAGGGGTCGAACCTACGACCAAGGGATAATGAGTTGTCCCACCCTGCAGCCTACGGCCTGCTGCCGACACAGTACACTCCGCACTGCTGCATTTGGTAGATCGCTTGCTGCACGTCGCCGGCGTGAAGTTCTACGCCGCGGCAGACCTCGGCGAGCAGATAGGTTTCAAAGCCCAATTCGACGGCGTCCAAGGCAGTGAACTTGACGCAATAGTCGGTGGCCAGGCCGCAGATGTGAACTTCCCTCACGCCGTGGCCGCGCAGGTATTCGGCTAGGCCCGTTGCGGCGCGGTGGCCGTTGTCGAAGAAGCCACTATAGCTGTCGATCTGGCGATCTGTGCCTTTGCGGAAGACCTGGGCAATGCGCCTTACACTCAAGTCCGGATGGAACTCCGCGCCGCGCGTACCCTGGACGCAATGGACCGGCCAAAGGATTTGCGGCAACCCGGCCAGTTCGACTATTTCGCCAGGCTTACGGCCGGGATGGTTGGCGGCAAAACTGCCGTGGTCGGCAGGGTGCCAGTCCTGGGTGGCCACGACGAGATCATACTGCGGCTGGATGCGGTTGATCGGCGGCACGATCCGGTCTCCTTCCGGCACGGCTAGGGCGCCGCCGGGGCAGAAGTCGTTTTGAACGTCGACGATGATCAGAGCGGGCATGGCGGAAACGGTCTTATTTGCCCGGGTACGGGTGTGCCCACGGCCGGCGGTATTCCCGCTTTAGCAGGCTCGCGGCAGCCGGATTGCCGGGGATCTGCCGCGCGGCGGCGTCCCAGCGCACAGGCGACATGGTCTCGTAGGCGATCATGGCAAGCTGCACGGTGGCGGTCGAACGAAAGGCGTCGTCCGCTGAACAAGTCGGCTGCCGCCGCGTGCGGACCGCGCTAATAAAATCTTTCATGTGGGCAACGCCCATGTCGCGGTCGGCCTTGAACTCCTGACGATCCTTGGATTTCCCGCGCGGAATCACCGTCCAACCCGAATCGCTGACGAAGATAGTCGCCTTCTCGCCGAAGAAGAAGATGCCGTTGTTGGTTTCGCTCTGGTACTCTTCAGCGCCCCAGATGCGATGCCGCCAGACGATCGGCAGGCGATCGAACTCGAAATGCACGGTCAGCGTGTCGGGCGTCGTAATCCGGCCTTGGAGTTCGTAAGTTCCGCCAGCCGCGGTGACCGCACGCGGCATAGGCAAGTCGAGGATCTTGCGGCAGAAGTCGATCCAATGGATGCCCCAATCGACCAGGTGGCCATGCCCGCTCGTGCGTTCCAGCCGCCAGTTTACGTGGCCGACCTGCGGGCTATACGGGATCTTCGGTCCCGGACCGCACCACAGGTCCCAATCGAGCGCAGCAGGCGGGTCCTGCGGGTGAGGATCTTTCAGGCCGGCCGTGTAGTGAATCTGGGCGTCGACCTGGACGATCTTGCCCGCCGCGCCGGAGTCGATCAACCGCTTGACTTCGGCAAAGGCCTTACTCTGGCGGCGCTGGAAACCAATCTGTACGACGCGTCCGTGCCGGGCGGCGGCCTCGACCATGGCTTGGCCTTCGCGAATGTCGTAGGCCAGCGGTTTCTCGCAATAGACGTCCAATCCGCGCTGCAGGGCGGCGATGAACTGCAAGGCGTGCCAGTGTGGCGGAGTGGCAATAATCACGGCATCGAGTCCCTTGAGGTCGAGCAACTCCTCGTACATCTTCAAGGCTTGCGGCCGCTTGCCTTGCAGCTTTTCCAACTCGTCGGCGCTCTGTTTCAGGTGGTCGCTGTCCACGTCGCACACGGCCGCGATCTCGACGCTGTCGGCCTTCAACGCCGCCCGCGCATCGGCCATGCCGTAGCCACCCGCGCCGATGACGCCGAGACGGAGGGTACGATTTTCGGCCGCGCCGTAGACGGACCGGCCCAGGGCGACCGAGGCGGCTGCCGCTGCCGTGCTGCCCAGGAATTGTCGCCGCGAGGTAGTAGACATGGGGTTCTCCTTGCTGTAAAGTAGCCGAAGGGCACGATGCGTAACATGGTCGGTACGTCCAACCACGGTGGGATTGGCCTCATCTGTCGGCTGCGCAAATGTGCCCGTCACGCTCCGTGTGACGGCATCTCCATCACGCGGAGGGGGGGGTAAGGTGAAAGTTCAGGAATTTGGATTGGCCTGGCGCAAGTATAAGACTTTACAACGACCCAAGTAAAGCCCTGCCCTTTGAAATAATATTTCCGGCGGCACAATTTTTTGTCGCTTTTTCACTTCGGCCCCTGCTGGGCCTCGTTGATATACTAATCATTCAGTAAGCTACATCCGTTTCAATTCGTGCGAAAACAACACGATTAAGGTAGGAGTGGCCAATGGCGGCCTTTTTGCTTTGGAACACAGGACGCAAGAACCGTGACGGACTTGTTCAGAACTTGGTGCGCGAGCACAAGATTGATTTTGTGCTGCTCGTAGAGTACTATCCATCAACGATTGGCAGCACGCTATCAACGCTCTTGATAAATGACGGGCTCGTAAGGCGAAATACTTCCGAGCGGTTCGGGGTGTTCAGTCGACCTGCCTACGGAATGAATAGCGTGGCTGTGACGAGTTTAGGGGATCGGGTAGAAATATGGAACTGGAATCCGGTTCCGAATATCGCGGCGAGGTTCGCCCTTGTTCACGGGTTGGACAGAATGAACAACAATGATGGAACAAGGCGGGTTTTTTTCCGCCGCATTGCTGATGCCGTCAGAGCGCAAGAAACCAATTCGCACCGACGGTCTATGATTGTTGGCGATTTTAATGCCCATCCCCTTGAATCCGCGGTCCTTTCATCGGATGGGCTTCATGCAATTGGTGTTCAACAGGTAAAAACCGCTACGCATAGACTCGTGCGCTGGGGCGACGAAGAAGAGGATTTCTTCTACAATCCGATGTGGCGTAAGTACGGGCATGTCACGTCGAGGGAAGCGGGAATGGCAACTCACTATTGGCAAAACAACCAGGCCGGAGAATTGTTTTGGCATATGCTCGATCAGGTTGTGATTCGCCCCGAAGAAAGCGGAAGCTTTCCTGAAGATCAGTTGACGATCGTCTCAAGCGTTGGAAGTGTGACGTTGTTAGCGCCGGACGGAACACCCGATGTTACCGTCGGCTCGGATCATTTGCCCGTTGTCTTTCATTGGAATGTTGAAGGGGTGTAGTATGAGCCAGCAGATTCTTTGGCCGCCAATCGGTCAGCAACCTCCGAAAACCATGGCGGAAATGCTATATGATGCCGCCGTAGGATTGGCGGAGATTAGCAAAAACAAACTGGATTTTTATGTGGACGCGGTAGGTGTTGCGCCGGATACGTTTGGTCCCGTGACGAAGATTAGATACAACTGCTATATCAGGGTCGTTAACAAGTCCTATTTGCACCTGCTGTTTCAAGTGACGACACCTTCAAGCAGTCCTTTTGACGCGGAGATTGGCACTCCGGAGGGTGACAAAATCGCCCCCGCCAAGAATGAAGCGGAGCTAAGACAAGCAATGTTCACGATTCTTCAGCGGCCTCAAACTACAGAAATAATCAATTACCTGCTTCGAGTGGCCACTCCCTAACCGCCAACGGGGAGGTCTATCCATGGATCGTCGTCGTTTTCTTCAACTTGGTCTTGGGGCCGCCGTTTGCGGCGGAATAGAGTCGCTGGGCAGCGAGCGCTACGATCTCGAATCGGAGGCGATGCCCACGCCGCCGGCCTTCAGCGTGGTCCCCGTCGTGGGCGACGGAAAATTCATCTGGACCAAGCCCCCGCAAGGCGAGACCGGCTACCTCGAACCCCGCCCGTACACATTGAACGTCAGCATCGAGTTGACAAGCCAGGGCAACGGCACGCAGATCAAGGCCACTACGCCCCTGCCGGTCGATTGCCCCGAGCAGAAACTCGAAGGCGGACAGGTGCAAACGCAGGGCTGCGAGGCCGAGGTCCGCGACCTGGGCGAGTATGCCCGGCAACTGTACCTGTACGCCCCGCAAATCACGCAGGGACAAACGATCTCCGCCAAGGTCAGCTACAAGGCGACAATCCGTAAGCAGTACCACAACTACCAGCGCGACCAGTTCCCGCAGAAACAAACTATCCCCGCCGACGTGGGCAAGCTGTATCTGGGCGAAAGCCCGGGTATTCAGACGCGGAGCAAGGAGGTCCACGATCTGCTGGGCACCTTGCGGGGTGACTTGAAGCATCCCTGGGACCTGGCACGGAAATTTGCTGAGTGGATCCCGCGCAACATCCGGCCGCTGATCGGCCCCTATACGGGCGTGATCACGGCCCTGGAAAAACACCAGGGCGATTGTGCGGAGATGTCGGCGGTGTTCGTGGCCCTCTGCCGCGCGGCGGGAATTCCGGCCCGGCTAGTATGGGTGCCCAACCACAACTGGTCGGAAATGTACCTGGCCGACAACCACGGCAAGGGGCACTGGATTCCGGTCCACACCGCCTGCTACTTCTGGTTTGGCTGGACCGGCGCCCACGAGTTGGTGATCCAGAAGGGCGATCGCTTGCACATGCCCGACCGCGGCAACCGCTTGTTCCGCTTGCAGGAGGATTGGATGCAGTGGGGCGGTCATAAGCCAACCGTCCGTTACCTGGCCGATCTGACGCCGCAGCCCGCCAAGACGGGCGAGGACCCCGGTCCGGGCGCGCGGCGGAAGGACAAAACGGGCGAGTGGAAGCTCGTGGGCAATCATCCGCTGGATCCGTACATGCGGCGCTAGGGTTGTGGATCTTTCGCAAGAGGAGTGCATGCCCCCTGCCAAGCTGCAGGGGTCGTCATCTTCATTCCGCTAGCCCGACGCGGGCAGCGTGCGCGGCATGGTCGGCGAGCGTCCCTCGCTTGCCCAGCGGGCTTCAAGGGCCTTTCCCGCGGGTTCGAAGTTCATGCATTTCCCCGCCGATTTCTCGGCTGGCGGCAATCATCTCCGCATAGGGCGTGTCGCAGACGTCGACAAAACCGATCTGGTAGTTCTCGCCGTCGCCGCGACCCGTGACCGCCTCGTCGCCAAACTGAAACCAATGCACACCGACAATCTGCGGATGCCCAATCGCGCTGTGGAGGTAGCGGCGATAGGCATCGGCCCGGTCTTTTTGACTGGCTGTCGCCACCAGGCCGGTATGAAACATGCCGCGATCCAGCGCTCCGAAATGGAACTCGCCGATGATGATCGGGCGGTCAACGCCCTCGGGCAGCCGCAAATCGGCAACGCTCTTCTGATAACGATTGAAACTGACCACGTCGCAGAACTTGCCTGCGGCGCGGACCGCGCGGTCGTTGACCCAGGCGAAACGGCAGCCCATGTAAAGCGCGCGGGGGGCCGATCGCTTGACCTCGTCGCGGCAGGTGCGAAAGTATTGCTCGGCAGTCTTGCTGGCGAAGGCGGCCAAATCCGTGTAGGCACGCTTGACACTGGGCACGGTGCGACTGTCGCGCAGCGCTTCCCAGGAGGCATAGTGCGTGCCCCAGGCCGCGTTAAGCGCCTCGATCGAACCGTACTTTGCCCGCAGATCCGCAAGAAACACCTGTTTGGCCGGCTGATCGGCGGGCGAAGCCAACGCGGCTGTGGCCAGCGACAACTCGTCGCCCCAACTCAATTCGTTGTCGACAAAGTAGCCCAGGCACCAGGGGTCGTTGGCCGACACGGCCTGGTGCCGCTGGGCGGCGGCCCGAATGCTGGCGGCAAAGCCGGGGTCAAAAACGTCGGCAAATTTGCCCCAATATCCTTGGCTGCCCGCCAGGGTCCGGCCGCTGCTGCCGATCGTGACCACATAGGGCGTTTTCCGCATCTGGTAGATCGAGGCGTCCGACCAGTTGCCGATCGTGTTCAGGCCCCAGCTTCGCAGCCGCCGTTGCAGCACCTCGGGGAACTGCCGCCCCCAATCCTCACCGTACTTCCGCCGCAGGTTCACGGCGGTAAAATCGAAGGTTTCGTAGCTCTTGCCTTCATAATAGTTGTGCGGCCCCCAGTCGCCGCGGCCGTAGAACTTGCCGTCAGGCGAATCCTTGGCGGGCAAGCGGGCAAACCACTGCCGGCGGTCCGTAATCGGCGTTGTGGACCAGCTCATATCGACGCAGTCGATGCCCTGCGACCAGAATAGCCGGCCCTCCGGATCGACTAGCCACCACTTGCCGTCGTGCTTCTCGGCGCGGAAGCGGCCTGTGGCCGCCAGTTGCGGTCCGGCTTTCCAGCCGCCGTACGTGTCCCAGTCCGCTGGCCCGGGATGCCGCGTCAAGTCGTCGGCCTCGGCGTTCTTCTTATCTGCCAGTTCGCGCGCGCCGTGCGTCTTGCCCGGCCAGTCGGCGTGTCGGTACTGCCCGAACTCGTCGATCAAGGGAAAGAACTGCGCCTCGGTCATGCCCGGGGGAATCGCCGGAAACCCTCGCATGCCGAAGAGTTTCGCCTGCCACAACTGCGGCACGGAATTGGTCTGCGGCGGATCGTTGCCCCATGCTCCGTGGACCGGAAGCAGGAGGCAGCCCAGCAGAATTGCAAGCAACCGAATTTCGAGACGACACGATCGGGTCTCGGCAGAAGTGCGGCAACATCTCTGTAGGGAACGGCCTCCGTACCGTTCCGCCCAGTTTGGAGCGGCACGGAGGCCGTTCCCTACAGAACCGCGCCGCCAGAACGTTACCCAGCTTTGAACCAGGCCAGAAATACTGCATGCAGTGGCGTGGAGGATGCGAGCAAGCGACATGATTCAATACTCCAGAATACGTGATAGATAGGCAAGGAAGGCGATTGAGGGGCTTTGCTGGGACTTGTTTTCCCCAGCATAGCACATCGCTTGCCGATTTCAAGCAGCCATATCGCATTGACACGCCTGGCCGGCGTAGGCATAATCCCCACTGCTTCTCTCGATATTCTCCTGTAGGGTTTGCCCTTGTCCGCCAACTGCAAACTCGTGTTGTTCCTGTTTATTGCCACGGTCGCCCCACTTCCGGCCGCGCTAGGGCAAACTGCGCCCGTACAGCCAGCGTCGGCCGATTGCTCCGCGGCACCGGCCGAACCAGAGTCGTGCGGTCCCGGTTGTTCGGATTCGTGCGGCGAGGAACCTCAGTCCGGTTGGCAATGCGGCCGGCGTCTACGCTCTTTGCTGGACGGCTTAGAGATCGACTGCGGGCCCGCGCCGTGGGCCAATTGGAACGAGCGCCCCTTGAGTATCGGCTGCTTTGCCGGGATGATCAACGGCGGGCCGCTGATCACCGACTGGGTGGGGACCTCGACCGGTTTTGACGGTGGTTGGCGGTTGGGCTGGGACTTCGACCCGAGTTTTGGGATCGAATCGCGAATGGCTTTTGCCTCGCCGAAACTCTACGACAGCTACAACTCCTTGCTGGCCTTGTATGCGCTCGATAAGACGAACGGCACGCCCTTCGCCAATCCGGGCCGCAGCGCCGAACTCTTTCAGTGGGATGTCGACATCCTTTTTTATCCCTGCGGCGAGACCCGCTTGCGGCCCTACTTTCTCACCGGCATGGGCGTGACGAACATTTACTTCACCGACTGTCTGGGTCAGACCACGGAAACCACGTGCCTTTCCTTGCCTCTGGGGATGGGCCTGAAATACCTCTGCACCGAACGGCTGGACGTGCGATTAGACCTTTTGGACGACATCGCCATAAGCAGCAATCGCCTGCAAACGCAACAGAATCTCTCATTAACGGCCGGCGTGGAGGTTCGCTTCGGCGGCAGCCGCAAGGTCTACTGGCCTTGGGATCTGGGCCGAGAGTTCTGGTAAGGCGCCAGTATGCGGAGCGTTAAGGCCAGCGAATTCAACCGCGTGGCGGTCGAGTCGGCCCGCGACATGAATACTACGGGGCAGGCCGTGCCGCAGAGCACGCCGCCGAAGCGGCAGTCGGCCGTGTACATGATCGCCTTCACGGTCAGGTTGGCCGACAACAGATCCGGAAAGAGCATGGCATCGGCCGCGCCGATCACGCCGCCTTCAATCTTCTTCTTCTCGCCGGCAGCGGCCGCATAGGCCAGGTCGAACGAGAGCGGCCCTTGTACCAAGCAGTGGGGGAAATCACCCGCCGCGTTCCGCCGCGTCAATTCCGCGGCATGCAGCGTGTCGGGCATAGCCTCGGAAACCTTCTCCGTGGCAGCCATAATCGCGATCCGCGGCAGGGCGGCCGCGGCCGGCTCGCCCAACAGCATTGCCGCATCGGCCAGGCTTTGCAGAATATCGGCCTTTTGTTCCAGTGTGGGCTGGATCGTGATGCCTGTGTCCGATAACAGGAACCGGCGTCGGTCCCGCGGGATTTCCATCAACACCACCTGGCAGATCGAGCGCTCGGTGCGCAAACCCGACTCGCGCGCGAGGACGGCCTTCATCAAGGCGGGCGTGGCGATCTGCCCCTTCATCAAGCTCCGCGCGCGGCCGGCCTTGATTTCGGCAACCGCGGCAGCGGCCGGATCTTCCGCATCCACGATTCGGAAGCCGGCCAGATCGATGTGCAGAGCGCCGGCCAACGCTTGAATTTCCTGCGCGGCGCCGGTGAGAACGGGCGCGACCCATCCGCGCCGCTGCGCCTCCGCGAGCGCCTGCAAGACGGTCGGATCCGCGCCGCCCGCGGCCACAACGGGGACGGGGGCGGGAAAGCCGTCGGCCAACCGATACAAATCGTCAAAACCGATCAGTGACATATCTCTCTCACTCAGCCTTCCACCGCGGCGGCCGCTTTTCGAGGAAGGCGGAGATTCCCTCCTGGGCGTCGTCGTGGGACGCATTCTCGGCGATCAGGCAGGTGGCCCGCTCGTAGGCCGAAGGCTCGTCCAGAGCGAGTTGATCGTAAAAGGCCCGCTTGCCCAAACTGATGATCGCAGGGCTGCTGGCGACAATCGCATCGGTCAATTGCCGGATCGATGCGTCGAGCTGATCGGCCGGTACTACGCGGTTGACCAGTCCCACGGCCAGGGCACGCTGGGCGGTGATGGGGAGACCGGTCAGCAGCATCTCCAGGGCCACCTTCGGCGGCACGGCGCGGACCAGTGGCACCATGGGCGTCGCACAGAACAGGCCGATCTTCACGCCCGGCGTGGCGAACGTCGCCTCCGGCACGCTCACCGCCAAATCACAGGTCGCCACGAGTTGGCATCCCGCCGCCGTGGCCAGCCCCTGCACGCGGGCGATCACCGGCTGGGGAAGTTTCCGAAGCTGTTGCATGACCCGCGAGCAACGGGCAAACAGCGCCTGGTAGTCGGCCTTGGATCGGCCCGGCATTTCCCCCAAATCATGGCCGGAACAAAAGACGGGGCCCGCCGCGCCCAGGACCACCACGCGGGCAGACCGATCGGCGGCGATCCGCTGGAGCGCCGAACCAAGTTCCGTCAGCATGGCCTCGGACAGCGCATTTCGCCGCTCGGGCCGATTCAACGTCAGCCGGACCACGCCGGCCTGAGATTCTACAAGCAACATGTCAGGAGTTAAGAATTAGAAGTATTTCAATTGCGCGCTATTCGCGTTGCAACAACTGGCATTCTCCCACATTTGCCCGCGGAATGAAACCCGGTGGCGGTTTTCGCTCGGTGGGAATGATCAGCCACTGAACCGAGATTGGGATAGGATCATTCAAGCTGCCCGCATGTTCCTTGACGTGCCGATCGAGTTGCAATGTCAGGAGCATACCCAAGTCGGCCAGCGAGGCGTCGATTACCACGCGATCGCGGCTCATGGTGATCTGCTCGGCAAGACTCCGGGCGGTTGGCCACTGTCGGTCCATTTCGCGGGCAAACGGCATGTCGCGGCCGATCCAATAGGTCAATGCTGCTAGAATGTGCAGGACCCAGAGCGCGCGGAAAAGGTTCTGACGACGCAAAGGCTCCAAGGCGAACCAAAGGCACATCAACAAGGCGGATGTCATAGGCACCCAATAGCGAGCCCCCGCCTCCCAGCGGAAGTAGGTCAGCACGGCGAGGTAGAATGGCATGGACCATGCCAGCGGATCGCCGCTGCGGCGAAGCCAGCGGAAATAACCGAACGCCAACAGACCGAACAAGGGCGCGTAAACCAACATGTTCACATTGCACCACGAACCGACGTCGCCGTACGACTTGAACATGAAGGGGACCGTGACCCGGCCGATATCGCTGACGACCAGGGCGCACCAGGGCCAATAACCGCCACCGATCGTGCCGACGCGTTGGGCCTCGATCGAATTCAAGTAGGTCCGGGATCCCATCGATTCCGCGGCCCAAAGGTCGTGCAGCATCACGCCGCCCACGGTAATCGCCGCCGCCGCGCCGATCGCCAGCGCAGCCGCCACGGCCCGCGGCCGGGAAAGACTCTTGCGTACCGCGGCGGCCAAGAGCGCACAGCAACCGCCGGCCGCCAGCGCGATACCCAGCGAACGGATCAGGCAGGCCGCGACGGTCAGTCCAACAACCATCGCCAGGCAGGCCAGGAAACGGCCCGGACTTCGTGCCCGGGCCAATGCTTGCACGCTCACCAACAGCCAGGCCATCGCAGTCATGAAGGCCATTTCGCTGATGGGTTGCCGATAATGAATCCACACGGCGTTGGTGCCGACACTGATGGCGGCGATCCAAACGGCGCCCTCTGGGGCCTGCCGCCGCGCCCACCGATAGACGCCCCACAGGAGGCCAAGGCCCAAGAGGCAATGGAGACAAGATATCTCCAGCAACGGCAGATATCTCAGACACAAGAGCGGACTGAGGAGCAGGGGATAACCCGGCGGAAACCAGAGTACCGGACTGCCCATGTTCTGCAAGCCGTCGCCGTGGGCCAGATGCCGAGCGATGGAAATATAGGCGGCCGCATCGCCCTGGCGATAGAACCACGGACTGATCTGCACAGCCAGCAGCAAGGCCGCCAAGGCCAATACGATCCGTTCGGCCCACGGTGAGAGGGATGCGGCGGCTGGTCTTTCATCGGGTAATGGGATCAAGGACATCACACAGCCTGACGGATGGTGACAGTTGGCGGAATAGGGATCATACTCGTAGCATGTTTAGGTTTCCGGCCGATTCCTGTCAAGAGCGACTCTTCGACACTCTTCGGTACGACGCTTGCAGATCGCCCGGTCGTCCGGGACAATAGGACGATCACTCACTAGGGGAAACCAATGATTACCTGCCTTTTTTCGTTCCTTTGTGCAACTGCCTTGGCTTCTCCCGCGCAGGAGAATCTGCTCGTCAACGGCAATTTCCAAGGGGGATTCGCCGGCTGGAGCGACTTGTGGACGCGCACGCCCGGTGGAAAACTCTCCTTGGACCGCCAACAGCGGCATGGCGGAACCCAAGCCGTGCGAATCGAGCATACCGGCCGCGACGACTGGAGCTTCGCCCAGCAACGGCCGCTGGAAGTCAAGCCGGGGCAAATCTACGAACTGAGCGGTTGGGTCCGCGTGCTCGGGCATGGCAACACGACACTTTCCGTGACGTTGAGAGATTCCGGCGACAAGGTCATCGATTGGAGCTTTGCCGGCCAGACGGCGGGCGCTACGGAAGGCTGGCGACAGTTGCGCTGCCGGTTCGTTGTGCCACCTGGAACGAAGACCATGCTGCCGCGTCTGATCGGCTACGGCCCGGCAAGCGTCTGGTTCGACGATGCCAGCCTCGTGCTTCAAGGCAACCTCGACCAGATGCGGCGAAAAGACTTGCCCGCAACCCTGCACGCGGGGAACGCGAACCTGGATGTCGTGTTCCACACTGCCGATGGCACGCTGACGTTTACCGATCGACGTTCCGGGCGGCGTTGGACCCAATGGCCGCGCACGCCGCTCGTTGTCCTCGACGCCCGGACTGCCGATTCCGCCTTCCATCTGACGATGCTGAACCCGGCCAGCATGCAGCGGTTGGAAGCCACGATCCGCCTGGAACCGCAAAAGCCCGAAGTTGTCTGCGAGATATCCGCCCAGGGCGACTTGCCCAGCGGGATAGCCTTTCCACAGCCGCTGCTGACCGACAAGGACACGTTCTTGATTCTGCCGTTGAACGAGGGGATCAGCTACCCGGCGGCCGATCAGACCATCGAGCCGGCCTATCAATATCTCTACGGCGGTCACGGCCTATGCATGGGCTGGTACGGACAGACCGACGGCCAGCAAGCGGTGCTGACCATTGTGGAAACGCCCGACGATGCGGGCGTACGCATGCTGCGGGGCGGGGGCCTGCTTTCGCTCGCGCCTGAGTGGGAAGCGCAGAAGGGGCGCTTCGGCTATGCGCGGCGGCTCCGCTGGGTGTTCTTCGACGATGGCGGCTACGTGGCCATGTGTAAACGCTACCGGCAGTATGCCAGGCAGACTGGCCTGCTCAAGACATTGGCGGAAAAACGGCGCGAGAATCCCAACGTGGACCTGCTGGTGGGGGCGGTCAACGTATGGTACTGGGAAAATGACGCGGTGGGCATCTGCCGCGAGTTGCGGGCCGCGGGCATCGACCGCATCCTCTGGAGCCACGCCGCCAGCCCCGAGACCCTCCGCCAACTCAACGACCTGGGCGTGCTCACCAGCCGCTACGACATTTACCAGGACGTCATGGACCCGGCCAACTTCCCCAAACTCCGCTGGGTCCACTCCGACTGGACCACCGCCGGATGGCCCAAGGACCTGATGCGCGATGCCGAAGGGAAATGGTTGCGGGGCTGGGAGGTCGAGGGCAAGGACGGCCAGTGGTATCCGTGCGGCGTGCTGTGTGATCGCCAGGCCACGGACTATGCGCGGCAGCGGATCCCCGCGGAACTGAAGACGCACCCCTACCGCTGCCGTTTCATCGATACGACGACCGCCGCGCCCTGGCGGGAGTGTTTCGATCCGGCCCATCCCCTGACCCGTTCCGAAAGCCGCGCTTGCAAAATGGACCTGCTGAAGTACATCAGCCAGGATTGCCGCCTGGTGACCGGCAGTGAAACGGGGCACGAGGCAGCCGTGCCCTACGTGCATTACTTCGAAGGAATGCTCAGCCTGGGGCCGTACCGCGTGCCGGATGCGGGGCGGGACATGACGCGGGTTTGGGACGAGGTTCCGGAATTGCTGGCGAAGTTCCAGACGGGGCATTTCTACCGCTTGCCGCTCTGGGAGCTGGTCTATCACGACTGCGTGGTGGCCCAGTGGTACTGGGGCGATTACAACAACAAGCTGCCAAAAGTCTGGGACCGTCGCGACCTGATCAACGCGCTTTACGGCACGCCGCCGATGTTCATGTTCAATCGCAAGCAATGGCGGCAGCAGCAAGAGCGGTTTGTCCGCAGTTATCAGCTTGCCGCCCCGGTCGCCCGGGCCACCGGTTACGTGGAAATGCTCTCGCACCGTTGGCTGACGGCCGACCACACGGTGCAGGAGACGCGCTTTGGTGGCGGAGTGACGGTGACGGTGAACTTTGGCGACCGGCCGTACCAACTGCCGGACGGGACGGAGTTGCCGCCTTTGGGCAGGCGCGTGGAGGGGCTTAGAAGGCGGTGAGCGTGTAAGGGGGGGTCGCCACGCTATCAAGTAATGTCCGCAACGCAATTTGAACCCGAAGGGTTCGCAGCGATTAGCCGGTGGTAAGCGCAGCGCCACCACCGGTTACGATACGCGAAGACGCCAACCGAACCCGGAGGGTTCGCAGCAGTTTGGCGCTGCGACCCCTCTTCGGGGTCAAGGGGCAGGAACGGAACCGTCAACCCCGGGTGCGCTGCGCGACCCGGGGCTAATCGCTGGCATCCCTCCGGGATGGGAACAAGGTTTCGGGCTTGCCAGTGAAGCCCGCGAAAGCCGCACGCGGTTGAATCAGTATACGACTTGGCAGTTCGGCAAGGCCTGTTGAAGTCTGTTCGCGCCCGCTTGCGTGACCAGAGTGCATCCGAAGATCCGCAACGACTTAAGACGCGTCAACCCCTTCAGATGTTCCAGCCCGGCGTCTGTGACCCGCGTGCTGTTGATTGCCAAATCTTGAAGTTGGGACAACCCATCAAGATGCTCCAGGCCGGCGTCGGTTACTTGGGTATCAGTGATTTCCAATTCGTGAAGCTGGAGCAACGCTTTGAGGTGTTCCAGGCCGGCCCCCGTGATTTGCGTGTCGCGGATGCACAGCAGTTGAAGTTGAGTCAAGCCTCGGAGATGTTCCAATCCGGCGTCCGTGACCCGCGTGTTCTCGAGTTCCAAGAAATGAAGTTCGGCCAGCCCTTCGATGTATTCTAGCCAGGCGTCCGTGACCTGGGTGCCGTGGAGATCCAATCCCCAGATTCCGGGCAAGTCTTTGAGATGTGCTAACTGAGCGTCGGCATCCTGAGGACAAAGGGTAACATAAGTAACATCCGAGAAGAAGTCAACTCCGAGCAGATTCAGCAACCAGGGCGCTGGCAGTGTTGGATTTGGCATGTAGTAAATCCCATACTCGGCAGTGCCTCCAGAGTTGTCAATATCCTCCGCCACTTCCCGCTGCCTCTTCGCCGCTTTCATCTCCACCGCCAGCCAACTGCACGGCACAGCCACGGCAACTGTCAGCACCAGCAGCGACCGTATCGAGAACTGAAACCGCCAGCGGAAAAGCAGACTCACGATGAACCAACCCAGCATGAGCAGCATCGCCACACCGACCACCGCCACGGCGATCAGCACGGTCCAGCCCTTCTTTTCGTTGAACCCGAACCACGTATATCGCTCCGACAGCCAAAGCAGGCCCTCCACGATCAGTAAGCCGTAGATTAGGCAGGCAGGCGTGGGGGAGAACCATCGGCGTTGGGACTTAGCAGAGAGCATGTCAGCACTCGATGCGGCACTTCGGTAATGCCTGCTCGCCAGAGGAAGGGAAACTGCTTTCGCTCAGCTAATCATCTTGGCCGCTGGCTTGGCCGCCGTCAACTGGCTATGCCGCTGCCGGGGCATTCGACGTGCCTTGCCGACAGCGATTGTCGGCGACGCCACCGCCGCCACGGCCACCCCGCCTGCGTTGTCGACCGCTTTGAACTGCTTTCATTTTCCTGTCGCACATTTTCCTGTCAGTTCTTTGTTAGGCCTGCCTGCCCGGTACGGTCCGATCCGCCTGGTCGAGAAGATCGCCGATCTGGCGCGGCGGCCGCCACCGAGGCAGCCGCCGCCGGATGCAAAGCCAGCCGATACCTCGACGCCAGTTCTGGAGGGCCGTGCCCGCGGAGAAAGGAAACTCAACGAGGTGGAGCAAAGATTCGACAGCCTTATGGAAGTGGCGAAGGACAAGCCCAAGCAGGTCGTCAAACAGGGCCTTTCCGAATACTTCCTCTTCACGATCGAGGGCCGCGAGGACATCAAGGACAAGGAGCCCAAGCGGCTGGTGGCCCTGAAAGTCGCCGACGTGCCGCTGGAATCGATCTACAAGCTGTCCGACCGGGATTCTGGACAGCAGTTCACCAAGTTCTACCGCTTCAAGAACGTCAAACTGCTCGACGACCAGGGCAAAGAGAAGAAGCTCTCGGCGATGGAAAACCTCGGCCTCTCGCCGCTGCCCAACGGCACAGTGCGGCACTTTTCCGAGTACAAGAACAAGGACCTCGCCTATGTCGGTGGTACGGAGACCAAATACGTGCCCATCGGCGACCGCGTGGAAGTCAACGTTGGTCCCGACAAGGACATCACCGTCAGCCGGCGGCTCAAGGACCAGAAGATCGGCAATGTCGTCGCCCGGCAGTACAAGCGCCGGCTCGACGACAAATTCGTGCTCTACTGCCCTGCAAATTCAAGCCGCGCGCAAATGGTGGCGAGGTTCAATGCGTATTATTAGGTATAAAGCGCGCTGAGACAAATGGCTCTTCCGGGTATCGGTGCGGAAGTCCCCCTTCTGCGTCGTTTAACCCGGAGCCAACGGCGACGGCTAGTAAGGGAAAACGCGGTCGCCGTTGGCTCCGGGTTAAACGACTTGCAGCCAAAGTGCGGGAGAGCCAAGACGATTCGGCCAGGCCTGAATACTCTGCGCGTGTATTTGTTCTTTGACAATTTAACCAGCCCCCGGCGTAGCGAACCGGGGGCCATAATTGGTGCGCGGCGCCGACTTGGGCAAGTCGGCGTCCGCGCCGGCGGCTGCGCGGAACCTGTAGCGCGTGGGTGTCGTGTCTCGACCCAACTGCGGCCCGGGCAACGGTCGCGAACTGCCGCACTTGCCGCGGCAGTAATTAATTATTTTGCTGACACTGCACTTAAATAGCTAAAGGAAAATGGCGTGTGCCCGACCCCTATATACTGTACACATGGCCATATTACCAAAAAAGTGGCTAGGAAGTGGCTAGGTTGGCTACAAAAGTGGCTAGGAAATGGGCCAAAGTGGCTAGGTATTGTCTAGGTATTTCGGCTGTAGCAAGACTATCGTTAGAGTGTCAAGTGATCGTATTTCGGCAGTTTACGCTTTGCGAGCAACACCTTTAGTGAAAGCAGAATACGCACATGGACCTAAAAAACCGCCTCAGAAACGCCAAGACGCACTTTTTTTCGATGTGGTCACACCACTGCCTGACTCTATATGGCTGTTTGGCCGCCGGTCCAAGTCCGGAAAACTGCGGCCCAAGACACTTTTTTCTGACTCATGCCGTCTTTGCCGTCGGCGAACAGAGTGGGACTGGCTAGCCCGCAGAGAACAACACCCCGTATTACCCCGCCATGAAAGACCTTCACACTAGCACGACGCGGCCACCGCGCGCAGCATGGTCGCCAACTCGTTGTCACCGATTGCCCGACGCTCCAACACTTTTTCCCACTTGGTGGCATTCTGGCCGCCGTTTATTATAATCAAAGTCATATTGGCCGTGCCTATACCCACCCCCCTATTTCGACAACGCGGTATCCTGATTCGGCCCCTGTTGCCGATTTCCGCCGTAGACGACCGGAACCCCAAGACACGTGGGAGTGGTCGTAAGTCCTGAAATGCCCCGAGGAGATTTTGGCATTAAACTGCAGAAGCGATTGGCGACTTTGGCCCTGGTGTTTACGTTTGCCCTGATGGCAGATCTGCCCTTGCAGGCCGCTTCCACGCTGAAAACGGAAAGCTGGGAGAACAACGACGCCGCCTTTGCGGCCTTTGCCGCCCAAATCAGTTCGTCACACAACCGCAACCTCCTGGCGCGGGACGACGTGCATGCCGTCATGGATCCGCACGGTGCCATTCGCGACGCGGGCATGTTGATCGACGGCGATGCGGGTACGCGGGGCGACCGCGGCCGCGTGTTCGTCGACGGCCAGCCGAGCGTGATTACGTTCTTCCTGGGCACTCCCAAGACGATCAAGGAGGTCGGCGCCTACTCGTTCAACGGCGATGCGCGGAGCAACCAGGACTACGAGGTCCGCTTTGCCAGCGGCGGTCCCGCGGCGGGCGTGGTTCCCGATTTTCCTGAGAAGGCTCAATTGACAACAGGCGACCGGATCGTGGGCAAGGACCATGGCGGGTTTCACACGCGGTTTGTCGACGAGCATGGGGGACCGTTGGTGCAGGGCAAATACGACTGGGTTCAATTCCGCATCTGGCGTACCTACGGCGTGAAGGCCGGCCATGCGGCGCGGACCCGTGATCCTTCCAGCGGCACGGCAATGGTCGAGTTGGAAGTGCTTGGCGACGAGCGCGATGTGGCGCCGCCTACGCCCGAGCAACTGGCCTATGTCAAGGCGGCCAAGGCCGCCCTGGGGCAACCGGAGTGGGTGCAGCGGCCGACCTGGCGGGAATCGCTGACGGCCACGCGCGAGGCGCTGCTCCAGTGGGAATGTCTCCAGGACCATCTGGCGCTATACAAGGCGGGGGTCGTGCTGGGTCCCTGGCATCTGCTGGGGCCGGTACCGCAGGGAGGCAAGGTGGCCCAACAGATCCAGGCGGCCGACCGACTCGACCTGACGGCCCGATATGCCGACGAGCATGGCAAGCAGTTCAGTTGGCAGAAGTGCGAGAAGTTCGCCGATGCCCAGGTCAACGATTTGAGCGGTTATGGCAAAGAAGGCGTGATCTTCCTTTGCCGCAGCCTGAACATGCGGCGGGCCTGGCCGCCGCGCGAGGTCTACCTGGACCTGGCGGCCGACGGCGGCTCGGCCTGGTGGCTGCCTAGCCATCACGGCCCGGGCATCGAGAGTTCGCTGCCCATCCTGCGCGGCGGGTCGAATATGATGCGTGAGGAGGCCCAGCGGCAGTTCGTCATGCAACTCTCGGCCGGCGGCGACGGCCAGCGGCGATTCTGCTTCACGCTGAAACCGAATCTCGCCTCGCCGGGCGCCGGATCGATCGACCAGCGCTGGCAGTGGCGCCACCGGTTCTGCGAACAGGCGCGGGCAAAGTTCACCGATCCCATCGATCAGTTGCAGATGAAGTGGGAAATGGATGGGGGCATCTGGCTCGGCGAACACGGCACGCTCGCCGACTGGGCGCCGGGATGCCTGGACGACTACATGAAGTTGAAGTACGGTGCCGGCATCGAGCGGCGCTTGTCGCAGTTAGACACTCTGCTGCGCGAAAAGATGGGCGTCCAGGCAATGGCGCTGGCGTCGGTGCAAGAGCGGTTGGCAGACTGGAGCCGGTCGATGCGGCAGTCGCTCGCGCCGTCGCTCTCGTTGGACGCGCTGCGGGCCAAGTATTACCGGTTGGCCGCCGTGAAGGAAGCGGGCGACTTGGCCGGCCGGGTCCGCTCGCTACGGTTGGCCGTCGAAGACCAGCGGAGCACGCTGGGCGATCGCTACGCCAAGGGCGATGCCTATCTGGCCCGGGTCGACGTGATGAAGAAAGCCGCGGCGGCGGTGGTCGCTTCGGCGCTGGAATCGTCTGGATCTCCGCCGGCAAACCTGGTCGCTCTCAAGACCGAATTGGACAAAGCCTCGGCCGAAATCCTTTTGGCCAACCCGCTCTTGGATTTCGACAAGCTCCTGGTGGTCCGGGGCACCCCTTACTTTCAGTCGAATTGGGACGGGCCAAATCACCTCGGCTCCGACCTGATCGTCGTCTCGCCGGTCCGCGCCGACGGCAAACAGACTCTCCTGTACCACGACGGCAGGATCGCCGATTTCGACTTGAATTGGGACGGTCGGCGGATCTTGTTCTCCAACGGCAACGCCCTTTTCGAGATCCAAGCCGATGGCACCGGCCTGCGCCAGGTCTCGGCCAAGGACCCGCCCGTGTGGCACTACGACGGCTGCTATTTGCCCGACGGCAAGATCGCCTGCGTCTCCAACGCCTGCGAACAGGCGGTCCCTTGCACCGGCGGGCCGAACGTGGGCAACATGCATATCCTCAACGCCGACGGCAGCGGCGATCACCGCGTCTGCTTCGAACAGGATCAGGACTGGAACCCGACCGTCATGCAGGACGGCCGCATCCTCTACACCCGCTGGGAATACGCCGATCTGCCGCACTATTTCTCGCGTCTGCTGTTCCGCATGAACCCGGACGGCTCGGGCCAAATGGAGTATTACCATAGCAATTCCTATTGGCCCAACGCCATGTTCTGGCCGCGTCCGATCCCCGGCCATCCCACCGAGATCGTTTGCGTGATTTCCGGCCACCACGGCGTATCGCGGACCGGCGAGTTGGTCTTGTTGGACCCGGCCCTGGGCCGCCACGAGGCCCAAGGCTGCCTGCAACGGATACCGGGCTACGGCAAGAAGGTCGAAGCGATCATCGAGGATCAATTGGTGACCAATTCCTGGCCGAAATTCGCCTGCCCGTGGCCGTTGGCCGAGCCCAAGACAAACCGGGGTTCCGGCAAGTACTTTCTTGTCAGCGTCAAGCAAGATGAGTCGGCGACATGGGACCTCTGCCTGGTTGACATCTTCGACAACATCACGCCCATCCTCAAGGGCGGCTACATGAACGGCGTGCCCTTGCGGCCGCGGGAGAAGCCGCCCGTGATCCCGTCGAACCTGACGCCCGGACAGAAAGACGGCGTCATCCTCTTGGCCGACATCTACCGCGGCGAGGGTCTGCGGGGCTATCCGCGCGGCTCGATCAAGCAACTGCGGATCGGCTCCTATGAATATCGTTTCGCCGGCAATGGCGACACCTACGCCGCGTCCAATGAAGGTGGGTGGGACGTGAAGAAGATCCTCGGCACGGTGCCCGTGCGCGAGGACGGATCGGCGATGTTTCGCGTGCCCGCTAACACCCCCATCTTTGTTCAACCGCTGGACGCGGAAGGCAAGGCCCAGCAAATCATGCGGAGTTGGTACACGGCCATGCCGGGCGAAACGGCGTCCTGTGTCGGCTGCCACGAGAACCAGAACAGCGGTCCGCCGTCGAAGATGACCGCCGCGGCCCTGGCCAGGCCGGTCGAGATCACGCCCTGGAACGGCCCCACGCGCGGTTTCAGCTTCGACCGCGAGGTCCAGCCGGTGCTCGATCGGCGCTGTGTGGGTTGCCACGAGGGCAAGCCGGTCCGCGCGGGCGATCGGATGGTGGCCACGCCGGACCTGCGGGCGAAGCAACTTCGGCCCGACTTCAGCGGGCGTTACAGCCCGGCCTACATGGTCCTGCAAGAGTATGTCCGCCGGGCCGGCTTTGAGTCGGATATCCACATGCACGTGCCGTCGGAGTTCGAGGCCGACACGAGCCCGCTGGTGCAGATGCTCAAGAAAGGCCATCACAACGTCCAACTCACGCGTGACGACTGGGAACGGCTCTATACGTGGATCGACTTCAACGTGCCTTACCCGGCCAATTGGCGTGAGAGCCACGTGCCGCCCAACCGGGAACTGGTCGAGCGCCGCGCGAAACACCAGAAACTATTTGCCGGCATCGACGATCGGGATGAAGAGCCACAGCCGCTGCCGCCGGTGGCCGCCTTCGAGCCGCCAGCCCCCGTGCCCGCCTCGACAGCCAAGCCGTTGGCGGTCGCCGGCTGGCCGTTGACCGCCGACGCCGCGAAGAAGCTCCAGCAGGCGGCTGCGTCAGCCCTGCCGCTCCGGGAACTCACGCTCAGCGGCGGGATCAAAATGAACTTTGCCGTCATTCCTGCGGGCCGCTTCGTGATGGGCAGCCTGCGCGGGGCAGCGAACGAAGCGCCGGAAACGGCCGTCACGATCGACCGGCCTTTCTACCTTGGCGTGACCGAAGTGACCAATGCCCAGTACGCCGCCTTCGATCCGCATCACGACAGCGGGTATATCGAAGGCCGCAACAAGGACCGCACCTCGCGGGGCACGCCCATCAACGCCCCCGATCAGCCGGTCGTTCGTGTTTCCTGGAACGAGGCCATGGCCTTTTGCCGCTGGCTTTCGCGGGAGAAGGGCTGCCGGGCGACCCTGCCCACCGAGGCGCAATGGGAATGGGCCTGCCGCGCCGGCGCAGCCACGGCCTTCTCTTTCGGCGATACGCTGCAGAACCACAACGGCGCGATGAATATCGCCGACAGCAGCATCGCCGGCTGGAACTACGGCCGGGCCGAACCGAACTACAGCGACGGTTACTATTTCACAATCCCCGTAGGCCGTACGCCCGCCAACGCCTGGGGCCTTGCCGACATGCACGGCAACGCGGCCGAATGGTGCCTGAGCAACTATCGGCCTTATCCCTACGATCCGCGGGACGGCCGCGACGATCCGCAAGTGGCCGGCCTGAAGGTCGTCCGCGGCGGGTCATGGAACGACCTGGCCAAGGACGCCAGTTCGTCGGCCCGCTGGCGCTATCAGCCCTATCAGCCGGTCTACAACGTCGGCTTCCGCGTGTTGATCGAGATCGGTAGCGACACGGTGGCGAAGACAGCGGCCGTGAAGCACGTGCCGAAGAACCAATAGAGAGGATAATTGTGCCATGCGATTCTGCCTGCATCGAAGTGTGAGCTGCCTCGTCCTTGCGCTCTGTTTCCTGTCGCCGTGTTTAGTGCAGGCCGGCGAGCCGTCGCCCAGCGACGCCACGATCACGGTCAACGCCGCCAAGGTACTCAACACCATGCGCGGCGGTATCGGCGCTTCGTGGCATGCTATCGAAGCCCCGATCCCCGTGTCCCCGCAGCCCGATCCCGTTTTTGGCGACAAGAGCCACGGCGGCAGCGGCTGGGGTGGCTATCCACCTGCCGACGACGATGCGGCCTGGCGGCAGATCGACCGGCACGCCCGCTGGCTGGGACTCGATTGGAACCGCGTCGAGCTCGAACAGCGGATCTATGAACCCGAGCGCGGGCAATTCTCTTGGGATAACGCCGAAATGCGGATCCTGTACCGCATTCTCGACTGGTGCGAGAAGAACAAGGCCGACGTATTCTTGCAGCAGATGTGGGGCAACGTGGCCTGGAACACGTTCCCCGAGTGGCGCGACGACGCCATCGGACGCGTCCACAGCGGGCCGGCCTCGTTCACCGACTTCGGCGAAGGGCTGGCAACGCTTGTCGAACACCTGGTCAGGAAGAAAGGCTACACGTGCATCCGCTGGGTGTGCATCAACAATGAGCCTAACGGCGGCTGGTCTTGGTGGCAGAAGCCGCCCAACAAACTCCTGCCATTGCGACCCGGATTGGCCGCGGTCCGCAAGGCACTGGACGCCCGCGGCATTGCTATCCCGCTTTCCGGCCCGGACCTCACCGGCGGCGTACCGCCGCTGGAGCCCAAGCGGTATGACTTCCTCGATCTGCTGGGGGCCTATGATTTTCATTCCTACGATGAGAACTTCGACCGGCTCAGCAACGGCGGCATGGCCCATTTCGACAAGACGACCGCCGCCTGGGCGGCCTGGGCGCACGAGGACGGCAAACCGCTGTTCCTCTCGGAATTCGGCACGATGGCCAACGGCTGGGGCGGCGACCACGCCGGCCCAGGCACTTTCGTCTCCACGCTGAAAGACGCGGAACTGGTTGTGCGGCGGATCAACGCTGGCGTCGACGGCTTCAATCGTTGGAGTTTCCTCAACCGCGGCGATCTCGACGGCCAATGGCAGTTCATCGAGACCTTCGACCGCAAGGAGAAGAAACTGCTCAAGCGGTTTACGCCGCATCCGAACACCTATTTCGTGCTGGGCCTGCTCACGCGCTTCATCGCCAAGCATTCCGACGTGCTGGATTGCCGCGTGGACGGCGGCAAGATTGCCCCTTGGCAGAGGGTCTTCGCCGCCGCCCTGCGCAGCCCCAAGGGCGATCTCACTCTGGCCGTAGTGAACGACGCCAAGGCAGCGTGCAAGGTATCCTTCGAGCTGCGCGGGCTGGGCAAAGAACGCACGCTTTATCGCTACGGCGTGGATGAAAGCCAGCGCGACCGCGACGACCTGAAGATCGATCCGCAGGCCGAGTACCGGCTCTCGCCCGCCGAAGCCACATTCACCGACCGCTTGGCGCCGATGGGCGTGACCGTGTACTCCACCTACAAGCTGACCGATAGTGATGACGGCGTGATCGACCGACCATGAACATCATCTTCTGTTCCGATGATTTCGAGCGGCGAAAGCCCGATGAAGTCTATACTGCCGAGGTCGCTGCCCTGGAACGTGTCGGCGGGCAGCATTTCCTCGTCAATTATGACGCATTGGTCAATGATGGGGATGCCGTCAAGGCGGTTCGCCGGGTGCCCGAGCAGGCGGAACTGTGCCTTGCCATCTATCGCGGTTGGATGCTCAAGCCGGCCGCCTACGGCCGATTGTACGAGGCCCTCGCCGCCAAGGGATTGCGCCTGATCAACGATCCTGCCGCCTACATCCATTGCCACCATCTCCCCGAATCGTATTCGGTCATCGAGAAGTGGACACCCAAGTCCGTCTGGCTGAAGATCGGTGGCGGGGTGGACATGGACCGCATCATGGATCTCTTGCAGACCTTTGGGACGGCGCGGCTGGTGCTGAAGGACTTCGTGAAGTCCCGAAAACACGAATGGAACGAGGCCTGCTACATTCCCTCCGCAGCCGACCGCAGTTCCGTGGAGCCGGTCGTCCGTCGTTTCCTAGAACTGGTGGATGACGATCTCAACGAAGGTTTGGTCTTCCGCGAATTCGTTGACTTTGAGCCGCTGACCCAACACTCAAAGAGCGGGATGCCCTTGACCAAGGAATTCCGGCTGTTCTTCTTGGACGGCAAGCCGGTCTTCTGGACCGAGTATTGGGAGCAGGGCGATTACGCGGACACGGCCCCGCTCGTGGATCAGTTCGCAAAGATCGCCGCGGCCGTGAAGAGTCGCTTCTTTACAATGGACATCGCCAAACGCCGGGATGGCGACTGGTCGATCGTGGAGCTTGGAGACGCCCAGGTCGCGGGGCTTCCCGAGAATGCCGACGTGGATGGGTTCTATCGGGCGATTGGGGAACAGTTTGATAATGAACGAGGGCAAAGAAAATGAAACCGATAATCCTCTTTCGTACAGAACTTGCTTTCCAATACGAACTGCGGATTGCCCGGGAGCACTTTGAGGTCATCGAGCAGCGCTGCGCTTGCCCAAAAGACCGACTTGTGATCGGGCGTTACTCGATCCTGCCGTTCCACCAGGAGCTTGAGCGCGACATCGAGATCATGGGAAGCCGGTTGGTCAACACCGGGGAGCAACACCATTGGATCGCTAACTTCGACTATTACCATGATTTGAAGGACTACACTGCCGAATCCTGGGACGACAGCAACATCCATCTCTGCAGCCATTCAGGCCCCTTTGTCGTGAAAGGTCGGCTAAGCTCGATCAAGCATCGTTGGAACAGCCACATGTTCGCCAAAACGAAGCGGCGGGCCATCGAGATCGGCAAGGAACTGGTCCAAGATGCGACCATCCGCGAAGAGGGTGTAATCTACCGGAAGTATGTCCCGCTCGTGACTTATGAAGTTGGTCTGCATGATATTCGATACACCAACGAATGGCGGATCTTCTACCTGGGCGACACGCGGCTCAGTTACGGTTACTACTGGTCACTGGCAGAGAACGTCGTTGAAAGAAAGTTGCCGCAAGAAGGGCTGGACTTCGCGGATCGCGTGGCGAAGATTGCGTGCCACCACGCTCGCTTCTTCACCCTCGATATCGCGGAGAAGGAAAAGGGCGGCTGGCTCCTGATCGAAGTCAATGACGGCCAATCATCGGCGTTGTCCGAGAACGACGCCCACGTCCTTTACGGGAATCTGAAGAAGGCGTTGGAATAGCGGAGTGGACAGGGGGCTCGGAACAATTCCTTGGCGATCTAATGAGTTTTGGCGCGCAAGATCGGTATTGTCCCCCGTCGCTGTAGGGAACGCCCTCCGTGGCGTTCCGAAAGAACGCGCGGAACGCCACGGAGGGCGTTCCCTACAGAAAACGATTACCGATCTTGGCTTTCAAAAGCCATTAGGATTTCCCGCCGCCAAGACTTCTTCACTGGCCGCACAAGGCGGCAGGGGTCGAGGAATCTCAGGGGGGTCTGTCTTCGCTCACAAGACTTGTTCACCGGCCGGACGAGCCGGCAGGGGTCTCAATAAGGCGGAGCTAGGCGACGAAAGCCGTGGAAAAGGACAACCAGCAGGAAAAAGAGATTTCGCGGCAGAATCGCCGGCCAGAAATACCGAACGTCCCCCAGCGGACGGTCCAGCTCTCGCCGTTGTTCCAGCCGATCCGCGACCTTACGGAGCAAACGCACCGAGCGGGGCCAGTCGATAATCCCGTCGAGCCACGGTCCGGGAATCCCCGCCTCGCCCACGGTGGCGCCGGCCAGGGCGCCGGCGATCGCGCCCACCGTGTCCGTATCGCCACCGCAGTCCAAGGCCGCCTCCAGCGTGGCGCGGAAATCACCGTAATGCCGCAGCCAGGCATAGGTGGCAACGGGCACGGTGTGGTAAATATACCCGCTTACCCCGTTTGCCAGTCCAAGCGCAATGGCGAAACCAGGCACGGAAGTCCCTGCCGCCAAAGCAGTCTGCATCTGCTCAATCCACTGCCGCCATGGACCGTCCTGGGGCGCCAACTCGACCAGTAATGTCGTGATCGGCCCAATTTCGGGTTGCTCCGCCGGATCATGTGCGACGGCCCACGCGGCCAGGCGGGCAACCGCCTCGGCGCCAATGACCGCCTTGGGGTCGGTGTGCGTGAGTTGCGTCGAGGCCAGCACGAACTGCCGCAGCATTTCTGGTTGGTCATGGAAATAGCCGCCGATTATGGCGCTGCGCATGGCGGGGCCGTTTCCGGCGGAGAAGACTCCGCTGCGATTAGGTGGAAAGCCCAGCCAGAGTTTCAGGCAGGCCCTCGCCGTTGCCATGCCGATTCCGGCCGGCAAACCGGCGACCCACCATCGCAGATGCCACGCCAGGCTGCGCCGAAAGGCATCAGGGTCGGCCGGATGCCTCAAGAGCGACTGGGCAACGAACAAGGCGTGTTCCGTATCGTCGCTTACCATACCGCGGCCAAAGAGCAACCGATGTCGCCAAGGGCCGGGCATCAGCCGCCGGCGCCGTCGCGGCGAAAGCCCTTCGGCGGGCAGGCCCAAGGCGTCGCCGACAGCGGATCCCAGCAGGATTCCAGCGAGGCGGTTGGTCATAGTTGGGGCTCGCTCTTTCAAATTGGAATTTCCTGCCAAGTCTTGTGGCCTTGCAGAGTAGTCCGAAATGACTCGATTACCCGCGTAACATGCTCGTAGGTCTCGGTATTCATGAGTTCCTGCAAATAGAACACTCGCTTCGCCACTGCGCTCAAGTCGAAGCACCAGTAGAATGTCATCAGCGGGTTGATCCACAGAGTGTTGCCTCCGGTCAACCGAGTGGAATGATAAGCGCCGAAATGGCCCTCCAGAGCGGACAAGATCGAACTGCACACAATGCTCGCATGATCCGCCGACATGGCGCTGCGAACGGCCGTACAAGCGTCAACGTATCGAGTGACGGCCGGCATTGACTTCAAGAGCGAGACTGCACCGAGAAAGCTTCCCTCGCGCGTCAGATCGGCAACTGCTTCCAGGACCTGACTATGGCATATGCCATGATACCAGTCTACGCCGAAACCCAGGCAAACAAGGAACTTCCTGGGTACATCGACTTGATGAAGGGCTGCGACGCTTGCCATGTCTTCGCTTGGTGTACCAAGACCAGCTTCGTCGCCGCGCATCAGACTGTCCGTCCCGCCATCCACGAGGACTATTGTATCAAGGTTCAGTTCTTCAACGAGCTTCCGGTATGCGTCTCTCAGCGGTTGGACGCCCGTTCGATGAGTGGCATAGATCGAAACCTCCTCGCCTTGGGTCCGAAACCACCGGCACAACATCTTTTCAGGAAAATAGTTGAGGTAAGCCTCTGAGTCGGCAGTGACTTCTACGCAAACGGGTGTTACCCAACGCCCGACCGAAGGAATCAGGCTGGAGAAGGAGAGGTTCGCCAAGTAGACATCCCGCCCGGACTCGCGCAACAGGAAGTAGAGCGGCAAACCGCTGAACACGTCGAAACCACCCCCAGCGCCTGCGATCAGAACGCGGCGGCTATCGGCCAGTTTCTGGAAGAATGGAAGTTCAAAGCCGGTGATTGGGGACATAATACTGGGCTCTTTATTGACACCGCGACTTCGGGAATCGACGCACTTGTTGCGGACGGCACTTAGGGCTCAACTTGCTCTGGAAATCGCAAGTACTCCGGTGGCACGGCCTCCGTTAACCAAACCCCGTTCTCTGACCGATAGAACGCATGCCCGTCATTATGCATCCGTCCCGCCTCGACCACCAGTACCACGGGCTGGCCACGGCGCTGGCCGACACGCGCGGCCTTTTCTCGGTCGGCCGATAAGTGAACGTGATGGCGATTGCCGCGCAGCAGCCCTTGGGCGCGGATCGAGTCCAAAAACCGCTCCACGGTGCCGTGATAGAGCAACTTCGGGGGTTCGATCGGCACGAGGCCCAAGTCCACCTCAACACTGTGTCCCTGGTTCGCCCGGATGAGTTGGCCGTCCGGCGAGAAGGAGAACCGCTTCTTATCATTCGTGGCGACAACTTCCTCCAACTGCTCCCGACTGATCGATTGCCCATGGCGACCCGCCGCGGCCAAGAGTTCCTCGACCGCCACGCAGCCCTCGGCGTCCAGCGTGATCCCGATGGCCTCGGGCTTATGGCGGAGCACAAAACTGAGGAACTTGCTGATTTGTACCAATTGATTATTCATAATTCGAACGAAAACCCTTGCTTGACCACGACAATAACTCGAGGCGGACTGAAGTCCACCCTAAAGTCTTTGCCCCAACTGCCGCAGGACCGCTTCATATCGCCGGCCAATGGCGTGAATCTCGAAGCGCCGCGACTCGGCGCCGGTGACGTCGATGCGGATCTCGACGTAATCCCGCGGCAGCGAAGCTTGCACGCGATCGGCCCACTCGATCAACACTAGGCCGTCGCTCTCGAAATACTCGTCAGGGCCAAGCTGCTGAAACTCGTCGTCGTCGCGGAGCCGATAGGCGTCGATGTGGTAGATCGGCCGCCGGCCGCGATGCTCCTGGATGAGCACGAAGGTAGGACTCACCACGTCGCGGCGGTTGACGCCCAGCGCTTCGGCGATGGCCTGCACCAGGCGCGTCTTGCCGGCACCAAGCGTGCCGCATAGGGCGACCGTCGTGCCCGGTGGCAAGAATTCGGCTAGGCGGTGGCCCAGGGCCGCGGTGGCGGCCTCGTCAGCAGCGTTGAAGATAAAGGGAGGCATCAAGCGCGAGCAGATGGGAGTTTGGTCAGTTTCGAGTAAGAGGCTAACTGGGAAGCCCGCACCCCCGGCCCCTCTCTCGGAAGGCGAGGGGAGTTAGTCGGCATTCAAGTAAACGTATGCTCCCAGCCCGACGGTGTCAACGGTTGCACCGGCCCGCCCGCCGGGCGCTGCCAAAGGCCCGGCTCAGCGGTGATCTGGCCGATGTCGGTCAGCGGCACGTCCAGCGGCTGTTGAGCCAGCATCCGCCGGGCCTCGTCGGGCGGCACGGCCAGCAGCAACTCAAAATCCTCGCCGTCGCCCAAGGCGTGTTCCAAGGGTGTGCGGCCATCGTGGCCTTGCGCGGCCAAGCGGCGGGCGTCGTCGTGGATCGGCACGCGGTCCGTCTCGACGATCGCGCCGACGCCGCTTTCGCGGACCAGCCGCCCCAGGTCGATCGCCAGCCCGTCGCTGACATCCATGCCGGCGTGCAGTTCGTAGCGCTCGTTCAGCAGCAGGGCCTCGTGGACCCGCGGCGGGAAGTCAAAATGCCTTCCCAGGATGCTGCCGCCGAATGCCCCGCTGACGACGATCCGATCGCCGGCCAGCGCGCCCTTGCGCCGTAGCGGACCACGAGCGGTAACCGCGCCCAAGAGCGTGGCCGTGATCACCAGCGGGCCGTCCCAACTGTTGGTGTCGCCGCCGGCAATCGCCAAGTCATATTGCTCGGCCAGCGGCAAGATACCATTGTAGAGTTGCACGGCCAACTCGCCGCCGCCTTTGCGGGGCAAGGCCACGGCGATCACGGCGGCCAGGGGACGGGCGGCCATCGCCGCCAGGTCGCTGAGGTTCACCGCCAGCGCCTTGCGGCCCACCCGCCGCGGATCGACCTCGGCTAGGATGAAGTCGACCTGGTCCGTGAGCAGATCGACCGTGATCACGCACTCGTCGATCCCGGCCATCCGCAGTACGGCCGCATCGTCGCCGGGACCTAGGCGCAACAGCGGGTGCGGAGGAAGGCGTTCGCGGAGCCAGGCGATGAACTGCTGTTCCATCGAACGTCACGGTTGCCGGGCAACCTTCAGGCCCACGGACATGAACCCGTAGAGCGTCTCGTTGCCGCGGAGGATGTAGAACTTTACGGGAGTGATGCTGTTGAAATCGGGCCGCTTGAGTATATAGGCCACGTTGTCCAGCGAAACCGTCTCCCACACGTGCATGCCCACCAGCACGTCGCCGGCGCGGATGCCCTGCTCGGCGGCCGGGCTGTTCTGGCGAACGTCGACCACCGACAGCCCGCCGCGGTAGCGGGTGTGGAACTTCTGCTTGAACTCGGCGTTCGGCATGGGCCGCAGGTCCATACCGAGAGTTTCCCACGCGCCGGTCGCAACGGCAGGCGACGAATCGGGACTATCGCCCAAGACGAGGCTCACGTTCAACGACTTGCCGTCGCGGCGGACGGTCATGTCCAACTTGTCGCCCACCTTCCGCTCGAGCATCTCGCGGTGGAACTCCAGGGCCCGATGGATCGTGGTCTCGCCAACCGCAGTAATCATGTCGCCCGACCTCAGACCGGCTTCGGCGGCCGGACTCTTCTTCTCGATCGATTCGACCGTCATGCCCGAGAGCGATGCGGGGGCGTCGGGGGCGGCTGTCAGCCCGTGCCACGACTTGGCGCCAGACGCCAGGAGCGTGGCGGCGACATTCATGGCCTTATCGACGGGGATGGCAAAACCGATGCCCTGCGCGCCGGCCCGCACCGCTACGTTGACCCCGATCATCTCGCCATCGATGTTCACCAAGGGGCCGCCCGAGTTGCCGGGATTGATGGGCGCAGAAGTCTGGATCAAGTCGTCATAATACTGGGCGTCGTTGATCTGCACGGCCCGGTGCAAGGCGCTCACGATACCGTCGGTGACTGTGAAGTCGTAACCGAAGGCATTGCCCACGGCCACCACCGGTTCGCCCTGCATGAGGTCCGAAGACGTGCCCAGCGTGATCACCGGCAATTTCTCCGCGGGACTGATCTTGATTATGGCCAGGTCGGTTTCGGCATCGCGGGCAAAGATGGTGCCAATATACTTCTTGTTCTGTAACGTGGTGACTTGGATTTCGCGAACGCCGTCCACGACGTGATAGTTGGTAAGAATATACCCGCGCGGATCGATGACGATGCCGCTACCCATGCCGTTGACGCGGCGGGGGGCATCGTTGGCGCTGGCTTGCGGGCCCAGCAGGACCGTCTTCTCACCGCGGATGCTGACCACCGAAGGCTTGGCCTTTTGGGCCGCCTTGACGATCGGCGTCATTCGTTGGTCCGACGCCGTGGCCGCCCCGCAGAGGGTGACAAGGATTCCGGCACAAGCCAAAATGGCCCAGCGCCGGCCGGCAATGCGTAGTGTCTTTGGGGCCGATCGGTCAAGCATGATCGTGCTATCGCAGTGGGTGGGAATGCCGTAACACTTTTGCTAGATCGGATAAGCGGAACCGGGGCCTTGATCGGCATCATCACCTCCGGAACAAACCACCCAGGTTACCAGAATGAGAAGAAATCTGGTTAAAGATCAAGTGGGTGAGAATCAGCAGCTACTTGGCCGCTGGCCGCCAGCCGTCGTCGGGCAAGGTATTCGGTACTGTTGGACTGGCCGGCGCTGTCGGAGCGGTTGACACGGCCTGCGGCTCGACAGGAAGCGGCTCTATGCCGTCGGGCAGGAACACGGGCCGCGTAGGCACCGGATGAAACCGCGGATATTGCAGTGCCCCCGGTACCGGCTGGAGGGCATCGCTTTGCGGCTCCACGCCCTTGGCGGCAGGCTCGCCGGAGCACGAATGGTGCGAGCAGCAACCACACAACCCGACTGCCACGACGCAACCCGACACCCAGGCAGCCACAGCACTCACGAATCTGTTGTGCATGCGATCCGCCCCAAGAACCACACCTTACGAACTGGCAAACCACCCCACGTTGAAAAATAATCGGCCCAACGCCAGCCGGAACATTAGGAATAATCGGCAAAGTTTGCCTAAGCTAACAGTCCACTAATGGGAAGATGCCAAAGAACCGGCGGAACGGCAACGGGTTGAAGTTCTTGGCCACGGATGAAACACGGACAAAACACGGATGTGCCAAAGAACCCGCGGAACTGCAGCAGGTTGACGGGAAGACTTATCGCTCGTTATTTTGTTTCGGCCCGATTCCAGGTTGGTCCAGCCCCCACCAGGCTTGCGGGCTGTCGATTTACCAGCCGCGAAGCGGCGACATGTACTAGCCCGGGGCGTGAGCCCTCGTTTTACACACAAGTCGGAACGCGATCCCGTCCCGGAGGGGCGTTCGAGAATAGCCCAGCAGTTCACTGCTGGCTAGGTAGGCAAGATAGATATGATTCCAGTCCCGGGACGACTGAAAGTCGCCCCTGTGACGAGGATCAGTCGTCCCGGGACTACCGGACTGCCGCGCCTCCGATTCCCAGCGATAAATCGCTGGGCTATTTTCGATCGTCCCACCGGGACGGGGAACCGGGAAGCGAGCGTCGAATATGTTGCATTATTTGTGCCCGGAACCACTAGCTTTCTGTGCCACTTCACAAGCGCGAGTAGTACGTCCCATTGCCATGTTTCCCTGCTCGGATAATTGCTTCCGGTCAGTATCATTTGGCTTGCAAACCGCCCCACGCCAAATACAATCGATAGTCAGTGGCGGTCGCGGATCGACGCCATTGGAGTGAAGTACCGGCTTAGGCCAAAGGTCATAGGAAGATGTCATGAATAGAACGATTGCAAGAGCGCTGGTTGGGTTGCTCGTCTTTTCCACGGCGGCGTGGTGCGCCTCGAAATCTTGTCAGGCCGCGCCCAAGGACGGCGCTGGGGCGGTCGTGCTCGATACGCTCAGCACCTGGCGAATCCACGAGACCCTCAAGCCGCCGGTGATCCAGCTTGATGACGGCCTCAAGACGGTCACGTCGAAGTACCAATGGCTCGATCGTGAGACCACCGCCGCGCCGACGGACTGGACGGCCCCCGAGTTTGCCGACGCCGACTGGTTGCGCGGCAGCGCGCGGGCGTCGTCGCGCACACCCTACGTCGCCACGCTCTGCCTGCGGGCGCGGTTCGAGGTGACCGACCCGGCCCAGGTGAAAGACCTCAGTATATCGCTGACCTACTACGGCGGCGCGATCGTGTATGTCAACGGCCAGGAAGTTGTTCGCAGCCACGTCGCCAAACAGGGGCCGCCGGGCCTGGCCGACGGCTATCCGCCCGCGGCCTTCGTTGCCGAGGATGGCAAGATGCTGCCGGCCGCCAATTGGCTTATGGACCGCTTCCCCAAGGCCCTGGCCGTGCGGGCACGGACCCTGGCCAACTTGGCCATCCCGGCCAGCCTGCTTCACAAGGGCGTCAACGTGCTGGCCATCGAAATCATTCGCTCGCCCTATAATAGAATCCTCGACAAGCTGAAGAATCGTGGGGCTGACAAACGCGAGCTGGCCGCCCGCAACTGTCCCTACGAGTTGGCCTGGAACACCTGCGAACTCCGCCGCATTCAACTGACGGCGGCGGGGACAGCGGGCCTGGCGACGAACGCCTCGCGCCAGCGGGAACTCCAGGCTTGGAACGCCGACATCCTGACCGCCGACTACACCAGCGACCTGGGCGACCGCTGCGAGGCCCTGCGGCCGGTGGAATTGAGCGGCCCTGGCAACGGATACCTCTCGGGCAAGGTCGTGCTCGGCTCGCCCCGGGCCATCGAGGGCCTGAAGGTCACCTGCGGCGACCTGCGACAAGGCGACGCTGTGATCCCTGCCGCGCAGATGCGGGCACGCTACGCCATCCCCTTCGGCCGCACCGCCGGCAACGGCGATGACCACGCCGCCAACGCCGTGGAACTCGACTGCCTGCTGGAATCCCCGCTGGACTCGTTCCCGGCTACGGACGCCGGTAAAGGCGCGGTCGTGCCGATCTGGTTGACCGTCAAGGCGCCGCACGACGCAAAGCCGGGCGTCTATACCGGCCAGGTCACGATCGAGGCCAAGGGCGAGAAGCCCCTCGCCGTTCCGGTCCGCCTCGAGCTCGCTACGTTCTCCGTGCCCGACACGCAGGACTATCGCACCTGGATCGAACTGATGCAGTCGCCCGACACGCTGGCCGTCGAGTACAACGTACCCTTCTGGAGCGAGCGACACTGGGCGCTGATCGCCGACTCGATGCGCTATATCGGCGAGATCGGCAGCCGCGTCGTGCATATCCCGCTCATCGCGCAGACCAATAGCGGCAACGAGCAGTCGATGGTCCGTTTCATCAAGAAGGCGGACGGGACCTATGACTACGACTTTTCCGTGATGGACCGCTATCTGGACATTGCCGAGAAGTGCATGGGCCAGCCCAAGATCACGGCCTTCATCGCCTGGGAAATCTACTTGAACCCTCCCAAGCAGGAAGTGAAATTCACGGGCAAGGAGAATGTGCCCAATCACGACTTCGACCGGGAAGGCGCCTGGCAGGCGGCCCGCTGGGCGCTGCGCGGCAAAGGCCCGGCCGTTACTGTGGTGGACCCCGATACCGGGCGTCTCTCGACCGCCAACCTGCCGCGTTTCGAGGACCCCGCCGCCAAGGCGATTTGGAAGCCGCTGTTCGAGCAGTTGCGCCAGCGGATGGCCAAGCGCGGGCTGGAAAATACGATGGTGCTGGGGATGGCCTCCGACCAGTGGGCGAACAAGGAGGAGATGATGGTCCTGCAAGAGGTTTCCGGCAATCTGCCCTGGATCAACCACACGCACGGCGGCAACCACGTGGGCACGAAGCTCAATGGCCTGGCCCCGGTCGCGTATGTCGCCTACGTCTGGGACGTGCAGTACCCCCAGGCCCTGCCCCTCAACGCCGATGCCCCCAAGGGCTCCGAGACGCGGCGGATGTACGGCTGGAAGCGGCCGGAACTGTATGCCGAGTTCCGCCGTTTCACGGCCCTCAACGAATGGCCGCTGTCGACGATCCTGCTGTTCTCGGAGATCCAGATTACCGGCAGCCAGCGCGGGCTGGGGCGGGTGGGGGCCGACTTCTGGCCGGTCTACAAGGACGAGCGGGGCCGCCGCAACGCCTGGATCTGGGACCGCTATCCGCAGAGCCTCTGGCACAGTTGCAACCTGATGAGCCACATGCTCGTGCCCGGTCCCGCCGGCCCGGTGGCCTCCAACCGTTACGAACTGATGCGCGAAGGCATCCAAGAGTGTGAGGCCCGCATCGCCATCGAACGCGTGCTCAGCGACGAGGCGAAAAAGGCCCAGCTCCCTGTCGAGTTGGCCGAGCGGGCGCAGCAGTTGCTGGACGACCGTGTCTGGCAGGAGTTAAAGGCCTTCGGCGACATGCAACTCACCGGGCGCTCCTATGCCACGGCCAAGGACACCTGGAACTACGGCTGCGGCGGGACGGCCGGTCACTATTGGTATGCCGGTTCAGGCTGGCACGACCATGCTCGCAAACTCTACGCCCTGGCCGGCGAGGTGCAGCGGGCACTGGGACAGAAGTAAGCCGGAACAAGCGGTAGGCCGGAACAAGCTTGCGCAGTTCCGGCATGAATCGGAAAGTTCTCGTCACTTAGAGTTTTCGGATTTGAATTGGCGCATGCGAATTACGGCGTGGAAAGAGAAGATCCCGATTTCGCAAGGTCTGAGTCGACCTTTTGAGTGGTGTAGACTGAAGTAACTGATGTCTCGAGAAGAAGAGAAATCCTGGGCAATCTTCCTATGTTAGGCGACTTGTTCTATGGCGTGAGCGAGCAGGGAAAGGCCGGTAAGCAGCGCATGGACGATGCACGCGCGTTGCTGAATGCGGTCCGAGAGGAATCGAACGTGGCCGACCTTAAAATCATACTTAACGTGGCCGTTGGCCCGATTCGTCATATTGCTCGGCGTAGTGCTTGGGAGTGATCTCACAGGTGTCAAGAAGACACCTCTTGGACACCATGAACCGGTCGAGTAACTCGCGGAGGGGCAACCCATCCGGCTTCACGCGGGGGGTGCGGCCGGCCAGCAGATCATCCTTTTGTTCCAGCCATTGGGCGAGAGCGAGCTGACCGTCAGGATCATTGGCAACCTTGCCGAAATAGCAGAACTTCCCTTTGACTTTCTTGGCCCAACGGCCCGTAGCATGCCGAAATAACGGGAAATCGGGGTGGGGCTTGCCAGAACTTGGTTTTCCTGTAACCTTAGAAGACAGAAGACATGACGTTTCCTTGGGTTTGCGGTTGTCAGGTGTCAGAACGGGTGTCAAGCGTCTCTGCATTGATTCCAGCGCAACTTCAAAGAACGTCAGTATTCGCCGCAAAATACGGTGATTTGCACCAGTAGCTCAATTGGATAGAGCATCGGTCTACGGAACCGAAGGTTACAGGTTCGAGTCCTGTCTGGTGTACTCCGAAAGCCATAAGTGATAAGCACTTATGGCTTTTCTCTTTTGTGGATTCTGTATCCAGTTTTGGTTGAGAACAAGGTGTATCTACGTCTGTCTTCAAGGAGCCCGGTAGCCAATCGCCTTTTGACGCTACTTTATTGCCGCCACTCATCGATCAGGCAGGCCACCAAGGCCGTCCAGCCCGTCTGGTGCGATGCGCCGAGTCCGACCCCGGTGTCGCCATGGAAATACTCGTAGAACAAGAGATGGTCGCGCCAATGCGGGTCTTCCTGAAACGTGCGGATGCCGCCGTAAAACGGCCGCCGGCCGGCTGCATCCCTGACAAAGAGCCGGATCAAGCGTTCGGCGATGACGCGCGCCATTTCCGGAAACGTAAGGGCCCCGCCGTCGATCTGCGGCAGAGCGACGCGAAAATCTGAGCCATAGGCCTTGGCCAATTTGCGCAGTGATTCGATGAGGAGAAAGCCGGTCGGCAACCAGATCGGCCCCCGCCAATTGGAGTTGCCCCCCTTGATTTTCGCTTCGGCCTCAGCCGCTTCGTAGCAAACGCGGTTTCCGCCACACTCGAACGGCTGGGCCTGATGGCGCTTCGACATGCTCCGCAGGCCGTAGGGCGAGAGGAATTCCTCCGGATCAAAGATGCGCTGCATGATGCGGGCTAACTGTGCCTCATTCACCACCGTCAAGACGCGCGTCACCTCTCCCTTGTTCTCAACCGTGTGAACTACCCCTTGTATCAGATCACCGCGGTTCTTGAGGAACCACTCCAAGCAGGCGGAAAAATCCTTGAACGGCTTGATCCAACCGGCTTCCAGCCGTTCGACGGCAAAAAGGGGGATCAGTCCCACCAGCGAGCGGACGCGAAGCTTCTCGAAGCGACCATCCGGAAACTTCAAGACATCGTAGAAGAACCCGTCCTCCTCGTCCCAGAGCTGGTAATCGCGGCTCCCCATGTGCTTCATGGCCGATGCCACGTACGCATAGTGCTGGAAGAACTTCGTGGCCAAGTCCTCATAGGTCCGGTCCTCCTTGGCCAACTCCAAGGCGATGCGCATCAAGTTCAAACAAAACATCCCCATCCACCCTGTCGCGTCGGCCTGCTCGAGCACGGCGCCGTTGCGCATGGGTTGGCTGCGATCGAAGATCGCGATATTGTCGAGCCCCAGGAACCCGCCCTCAAAAATGTTGTTGCCCGCGCGATCGACTTTATTGACCCACCACGTGAAATTGATGAGCAACTTGTGGAAGCATCGCTGGAGAAACTCGCGGTCGGCCTTTCCGCTGCGGATGCGGTCCATGTTGTACACGCGCCACACGGCCCAGGCATGGACCGGTGGATTGAGATCGGAGAAATCCCATTCGTAGGCCGGAAGCTGCCCGTTGGGGTGCTGGAATTGCTCGAAGAGCAGGGTCCTGAGCTGATCCTTGGCAAATTGGGCGTCAATCAAGGCGAAGGCGACGCAGTGGAACGCCAAGTCCCAGGTGGCGAACCACGGATACTCCCATTTGTCGGGAACCGTCATCACCCGCATTGAATTGAGGTGCCGCCAGTGCTGGTTGCGAATGGAGCGCCGCGCCGCTGGCGGTGGCGATCCCGGATTGTCGCCGTCGAGCCATTCTTGCACATTGAAGATATAGCTCTGCTTCGTCCAGAGCAGGCCGGCCAGGGCCTGCCGCTGGATCCGCCGTTCGTCTGCATTGGCCCGCGGGGGGTGAATGGCATCGTAGTACGCGTCCGCCTCGGCCCGTCGAAGGGCAATCAAGCTGTCCACGTCGGCCAGCGGCGCGACAATCGCTGGATCTTCCGACAAGCGAAATCGCAGCACCGCCGACCCGCTCGGCGGCACGTCCTGGAAACGATAGTGGAACGCCACCTTGGTGCCGATCGCCGCATGGTTGAGGCAATCCTCCTTATGGATCAGCCATCGATGGAACGCGTCTTTGCAATGCGGTTTGCGACTCAGATTCCCGACGCCATAGACGGCTTCGCCGTTCGTCTCGTTATCGGTGAAGAGCATCGTGCCGCCGCGCGGCCCGTAGAGAACCCGCGGTCCGAGTCGATAACGGATCGGAACATCGGTTAATTCCTCCATCCTGGAGTCGTCGGTGAGAAAACTGGTGAAATCCTGGCCGTGAGGGCCCGGGCGGATCGCCGGCTCGCGGTGCTCGACCGGACACCAACTCCGCGGTCCCCACGCCCAGATATTGCGGAACCAGAGATGGGGCAGGATGTCCAAGGAAGCCGCTTGCGGGCCGCGGTTCACGGCCTCGATGCGGGCGACGATTTCTTCCGGCGAGAACTTGGCGTATTCGACGAAAATGTCGAAGTAGCGATCCTCCTTGAATATGCCCGTGTCGATAAGCTCGAACTCCGGCCCCCTTCCCTGTCGCCGCTGGTTTTCTTCCACAAGTTGCTCATAGGGGAAGGCGGCCTGCGGGTACTTGTACAGAAACTTCATATAGGAGTGCGTGGGCGTATTATCGAGATAGAAATAATACTCCTTCACGTCCTCCCCATGATTTCCCTGCGAAGGGACCAATCCGAAAAGGCGTTCTTTGATGATCGAATCCCGATGGTTCCAAAAGGCCGGAGCGAAGACCAATAATTGGTAGCGGTCGCAAATGCCCGCTATGCCGTCCTCGCCCCAACGGTAGGCCTTCGCCGCAGCGTGATCGAAGGGGAGGTAGTCCCAGGCGTTCCCGTCAGCGCTATAATCCTCGCGAACGCTGCCCCAAGAGCGGTCCGAGAGGTACGGGCCCCACCGCCGCCAGGACGTTGCGTCGTCATGGATCTCCGCCAAACGGTCATGCTCTTTGGTCGTCATGCAGGCCTCGTCGATAACCGGTCGCAGTCTGGGATGGTCCGCTAACCATCTTAGACAACCGCATGCACATGGCAAGCCGTGGCAAACCTCGAATCGCCGCCTCCCTTGTGGTCAGGCCACCCTCGCCCCGGCCTTTTATTTCAACGGGCCGCTAGATTATCAAGTAGGTCTCTCTTACCGAGAGAGACCGATGTGCTCCGCGCCACAGAAAAACTTGGCGATTCTCCCATGTCCGCGCACGTTGGTCCTTTTCGGCAGAAAGGACCTACTTGATCGTCTGGCGGGTCGTTGTTTATTTCTGGCCCAGGAAGCCGATTGGCCGACACGGAGAGACAGAAGGTGAGCGAAAATGGTGCGCACGATGTGCCCCTCAAATTTTTCACCCCCCCTCCAAATTGACCCGCCTTTCTGCCGCTCCTATAATCACACGCTGCATGGCGAAATCTACTGGCGTCCTCGGTGATAGCCTTGCGCGATTCTAGTGTAGTGATTCAAAATTGCGGTGTCCGTTGGAGTCCCGGCTTTAGCCGGAATTGCCGCCTAAAGGCGGGACTCCAGCGCGGAGCATAAAATCCCATAGGAAGACGGTCCCTCGACCGCGCTGGCAAAGATAGGGTGTTGTGTGGTTAATGAACATGAATACGATCTGGTGGTGATTGGCTCCGGCCCCGCCGGTGAGAAAGGCGCCGCGCAGGCGGCTTACTTCGGCAAACGTGTGGCCCTGATCGAGAAGGAACCGGTCCTGGGAGGTGCAGCCGCCAACACGGGGACTCTCCCCTCGAAGACCCTGCGGGAGACGTCGGTCTTCTTGTCGGGTTTTCGTCACCGCGAGTTGGAAGGGGTCGATTTTCGCGGGTTGAAGAAACATGTGACCGTCGACCAGTTCCTCTGCCGCGCGGAGATCATCAAACAGCGGGAGCGGACACGCATTGGCGAGAACCTGGGCCGGCATCATGTTTCGATGTACCAAGGCACGGCGGCTTTCAAGGACCCGCACACGATTTCCGTGTGCGGGAAAGATGGCGGGCAGACCTGCCTCTCGGGCGATATCATCATGATTGCCACCGGTTCCTCGCCCCATCGGCCTCCCGAGTTTCAGTTCACCGATCGCCGGATCTACGATTCCGATTCCATCCTCACCTTGCGCGAAGTGCCTCCGACGATGCTCGTCGCGGGCGGCGGGGTCATCGGCAGCGAGTACGCTTGCATGTTCGCCGAACTGGGCGTCCAGGTGACGATCGTCGAAAAACGCGACCGTCTCGTCGGATTCCTTGACAACGAAATCGGTGACGCCTTGCAGACGGCGATGCTTTCGATGGGCATAAATCTCTTGACCGGCGATGCAATCGACACGCTCCACTACGAATCGGATCGGATTGTGGTCCGGCTGCACTCGGGAAAATCGATCCCCACGCATGCCATCCTGGTTTCCTCCGGCCGGACGGGCAACACGTCGGGGCTGAACCTGGAGCCGCTGGGAATCCAGGTCGACCGCCGCGGTCGCATCCAGGTCAACGAATACTATCAAACCACCGTGCCGAATGTCTACGCGGCGGGCGACGTCATCGGCGGCCCGTCGCTGGCTTCAACCTCGATGCAGCAGGCCCGCGTGGCAATGGTCCACGCCTTTGACTTGCAATATCTGAAAAGCCTCCCGCAGGAGCTGCCCTACGGCATCTACACCATCCCGGAGTGCTCCATGGCGGGAGAAACCGAGGAAAGCCTGTGCCAGAAGGGCATCGCTTATGTTGCCGGGAAGGCCTCTTTCGCCTCCAATGCCCGCGGGCAAATCGTCGGCGATCCGGCAGGCTTTCTGAAACTTCTTTTCCGTAAGGACGACATGCAGCTTGCCGGCGTTCACATCATTGGCGAACAGGCCACGGAACTGGTCCATATCGGCTTGACGGCGATCATGATGGGGGCCGGGGCCGATCTATTCATCAATACGTGCTACAACTACCCAACCTTGGGCGAGTTATATAAGTACGCGGCTTATGACGCGCTGGGGCAACGGAATCGTGAGCCGGCGGAAGGGGATGCAAGCTCAGGATTTCGACATTGAAGCAGGGCACGCGGTCCCGGTAGTGGCGACGAGCGTAACTATCCCCAGGCAAGCCGGGGCATCGCAATAGCCCATTGGCCATTCAAGGAGAATCGCAGATGTTTGAGACACCCCAGGTGAGCGGCGGGGCGGACGTGGATGTCCCGGTGGAAAATCCGCCCAGCGAACCGTGCGTGATGCTGGTTTTCGGCGCGTCGGGCGATCTGACCAAGCGGCTGCTCGTTCCCGCGCTCTACAACCTCGAGTGCGACGGGCTTCTCGACGACAACTTCGCCCTGCTCGGCACCGCCGTCGACCAGATTACCACCGAGCAGTTCCGCGCGCGGATGAGCGAGGACATCCGGAAGTTCCATACGCGCAATGAATTCGACCAGGCCAAGTGGGACGGGCTGGTCCGCCGCTTCCATTACCTGCCTTCGACGTTCGGCGACATGGACGCGCTTCGCAAGCTCAAGGATCAGGTCGCGAGCCTGGACGCGCAGCACAAGATCCACGGCAACGTCCTTTTTTACTTCGCTGTGGCGCCGCGTTTCTTCGGGCTTCTCTGCGAGAGCCTGAGCCAATCCGGTTTCAAGGAAGGCCCCGGCTGGAAGCGGATCATCGTCGAGAAGCCGTTCGGCACCGATCTCCAGTCCGCGCTGCAGCTTAACCATCAGGTGCTGGCGCACTGGGACGAAAGTCAGATCTACCGCGTCGACCATTACCTGGGCAAGGAGACGGTGCAGAACTTGCTGGCGTTTCGTTTCAGCAACGGGATGTTCGAACCGCTCTGGAACAAGAGCAACATCGACAACATCCAGTTCAACGTCGCTGAGGCCGTTGACGTCGAGGGGCGCGGCGGCTACTACGACCAGTCGGGCGTCCTCAAGGACATGATGCAGAATCATATGTTCCAGATGCTGGCGTACCTTTGCATGGAGGCGCCGGGGTCATTCCAGGCGGATGCGATCCGCAACGAGAAGGCCAAAGTGCTGCAGGCGGTGCGCATCTACACGCCGGAGGAAGTCGCGAAGTTCGTTGTCCGCGGCCAATACGGCCCGCAGATCGATGATAGTGGGAAAGTTATCCAGCCCGGCTATCGCCAGGAAAAAGACGTGCATCCGGAATCGAAGACGGAGACGTACGCGGCGGCCAGGTTGCACATCGACAACTGGCGGTGGGAAGGCGTGCCGATCTATCTGCGCTCCGGAAAATCGCTCTGGAAGCGGGGAACCGAGATCGTGGTGGAATTCCGCAAGGCTCCCTTAGCGCAGTTTCGCGGCACGGCGGTGCAGTCGCTCGGCGGCAACCGTTTGATTTTCCACATCCAGCCTCGCCAGGGGATCGAAGTTCAGTTTCTCGCCAAGGTTCCCGGGCCGTCACTGCAACTCCAGCCGGTGCATATGCGCTTTGGGTACGGCGACGCGTTCAAGGGTTCCCGCTACACCGGCTACGAGGTGATGCTCTACTCCTGCAGCCGCGGCGATGCCACGCTCTTCTCGCGCGGCGATCTGGTCGAGGCGGCATGGCGGGTGGCTCAGCCGATTATCGATTACTGGCAGGCTGCGCCCGCCGGCGAATTCCCCAACTACACCCGCGGCAGTTGGGGCCCGAAGGCGGCAGCGGACCTCGTCGAACGCGACGGCCGGCGCTGGCATGAAGTCGTCACCGAGGAAATGCTCAAGAAGGTGGCCATTTTCAAGGAGGGCGATCCACTCTTCCTCTCGCAGGTCGCGCTCTCGCTCCGCCCCCAGCAGGCGGCGGCGGGCGAGAAGATCATCGAGAAGGGCGCGATCGGGCGTGAGATGTACCTCATCACCCGCGGCGAAATGGAGGTGCTCGACGAAGGCGGGAAGAGCGTGAAGACGCTCCGGGAAGGCGATTTCTTTGGGGAAATCGCCATCCTGCGTTCCTTGCCGCGCGTGGCCACTGTCCGCGCCAAAACCGGTTGCGATCTGTTCGTGCTCGACAAGGCCGACTTCCAGCGGATCCTGCGCGAGCACCCGCAATTCTCGGCCGGCGTCGCCAAGGTCGCCAAGGAACGCTACGACGTGAGCGCCAGCCCCCACGACTCCAGCCCGCGGCCGGCATGAGCCAGAAAAAAGTGTCTTGAGCCGCAGTTTTCCGGACTTGGGCCGGCGGCCCAACCGCCATATTGGGTCAGGCAGTTGTGCAACTTGGTCACAAAAAGGGGCCCTTTGGCGTTTCTGTGGCGATTTTGTACTTCCATGCTTGTATTCGACTTCCGCTAAAGGTATTGCTCACACGGAGAAAACTGCGGGGAAAAAAACGTTTGACACTCTAACGATAGGCTTGCCACAGCCGAAATACCTAGACAATACCTGGCCACTTTGGCCCATTTCCTAGCCACTTTTGTAGTCAACCTAGCCACTTCCTGGCCACTCTTTTGGTAACATGGTCATGCGTACAGTATATAGGGGTCGGGCACACGCCATTTTCCTTTAGCTATTTAAGTGCAGAGTCAGAAAAATAATTAATTGCTGCCAAGGCTCGCGGGGGCGTTCGCGACTGTTGCCCGGGCCGTAGGGCGGGTCGAGGCACGAGACCCGCGCGCCACAGTTTCCGCGCAGCCGCCAGCGCGGACGCCGACTTGCGCAAGTCGGCGCCGCGCACCAATGTGGCCCCCGGTTCGCTACGCCGGGGGCCGGTTAAATTGTCAAAGAACAAATGCACGCGCAGAGCATTCAGACTCGGGTGAATCCAGCTCAGCGCGCTTTATACCTAATAATACGCAAGAAAGCTCGCCACCATTTGCGCACGGTGCGGACTTGCGCCGCAATCGCACCATAATGAGCGGCACGACAAGGCCCACTACAGCCAGGGCGCCGGCATAGAGGAAGTCCTTGGGGTTCAGTCCTCGCGCGTACAACGACGCCGCGGGCGCGACCCGGCTGTTCAATCTCA